>JABNAD010000110.1_pt1 | contig 54804 bp, 46 predicted proteins | sample 7240381 | NCBI WGS metagenome assembly JABNAD01 (sample SAMN11332834, study PRJNA596920) | anaerobic digester metagenome | biome: digested sludge; isolation source: digested sewage sludge-derived enrichment culture grown on H2/CO2 | place: Germany: Goettingen
TCTCAGAATCGGGCAGTTCCCGCTTCAGGTAAATGCGTTTTCCTACGGACATGTAAAAATCCTCCTATATTTCTCGTTCCGGCAGTTGCCGGAAAGGCATCTTGCGCCGTTCAGCCGTTGACGCCCCAGCCAGCCAGCACGCCCTGCCAGGAGCGGGGGACGTCGCCGTCAAAATGCTCCTTCACCCGGCTGTCCCGCATCCAGGCCAGCTTTTTTCGAGCGGCTTCAGCCATTTCAAAGGGCAGGCCGTCCTGCTGCAAAAAGTCGACCACGTTTTGCATTTCGTGCTCCCGGCGGTCGGCGTGGATGATGGCTCCGGAGAGATAGTTGTCAATAACCGGTTGAAAACCGGGACCGAAGGAGTCGATGAGGGAGCTTACAATGGTGTCCTCCACACCATAGCGCTGGGCGGCCTGCAAGGATTCAAAAAGCAGGCATCCCACGCCCTTGGCCGTAATGCTGCGGATGAATTTGATACTGGTGGCCACGCCGGGTTCCTCTCCCACCACGGTCATCTTCATGTGATAGGGCTGCATTCGCTCTCGCAGTTCCTCTGCTGTTTTGCCGCTGAGCAGCATCGGTACCTGATGACGGTTTTGCAGCAAAGGCCCCATCATAGCACCGTCCACATAGTTGGCGCCGCGACTTTCAAACTTGGTGGCAATGAGTCGTTTGTCCGCCGGGGTGGCGGTGGATACGTCCACGTAGATCAGTCCCGGATGCGCGCCGGGCAGAGCTCCCTCGGCGGCGGTAACGGAGAACTGAGAAGGAACGGCCATGAATATTACGTCACTCCGTTCCGCTACCAGTGCGGCTGACTCCTGCGGGGCGGTGTGTGTATGGTCGCACGTGGCTGCCAGCTTTTCCGCAAAGCCGGGGTCCTTGTTCATGGCGTCGTAGCACAGCAGCTGGCGTACACCCTCCTCGTGAAGTCCTGCGGCAATGGAGGCGTCCGCTTCCCCGAATCCAATAAAACCGACTCTCATCTGTTGCATTCCTCATTTCCTTGTGCAGAAATTTTTATCCATAGCTGTTTTGCATAAATGTCATTTGCTTTTTACAGATTTTATGGTACACTAAGACAAGCACAAAGAAAATAACGAAATTTTTGTTAAATTAACAGCTGAAAAGTTGTGATACAGGGAGGGCGCATCGTGAACTTAACGTCGTTTCGATATTTCGTGAAAGTTGCGGAACGCATGAGCTTTACCCGCGCGGCGGAGGAACTGTACATTTCTCAACAGTCTGTCAGTACGCATATCAAGCGGCTGGAGGATGAATACCATGTGGAGTTGTTTGAGCGGCGGCCCACGTTGAAGCTGACCGCTGCGGGCGAAACTCTTTTGCTGTTTGCAAAGGAGATGATTGCTGCGGACGAAATTCTCAGTGACCAACTCAACACCTTCCATCAAGACTATTACGGAACGATTACGGTGGGGCTTCCGCCCAACCGGTCCAATGCCTTTGCCATGGAGTTTGTTCCCGAATATACAAAAAAGTTTCCCAATATGACCATTTCGCTGTACGAAAAAACATCTTCCACACTGCTGGAGGCAGTCCTGCAAAACGAGGTGGATCTGGCGATCATTCTGGCCTCGGCAGGAGAAAACCGGCTGGACCCGCTGGTTTACCGCTATCGCTCTCTGGGGGATGAGTCCCTCTATGCAGTCATTGCCGACTCGCTGTTGGAACGCTGTCTGCCGAAACGTTGGCCTGCCTGCCGGGAGGCATTTCAGCGTGGAGTTGATCTGGTGGATATTCGTACACTGCCAATGATTATCCGCCCCTCTACCAGCCGGGTCCACCACCAGATCGTGGAATATCTGAAGGACAAGGGCTTTTCACCCAGCATTTTGCTGCAATCCACCAACACCAGCGGATTGCTGCCGTTGGTGGCCCAAGGGTACGGCGTCATATTCTGCACGCCTATGCTGCTGCGGATGTTTCAAAAAGAGTACACCGGGCGCATGGAAGGCATGAACATCTTTCCGGTGCGGAACTTTGAACATTGCCATCAGGCCATGCTGGTCTGGCACAAGCGGAAATATCTCAGCACTCCTGTCCGGGAGTGCATGGAGTTGATCCAGAGGATGTTTACATCGCAAAAGCCACAGCTATCCTGATACCCTAAAGTGACCTGAGGGAGTTCGGCACGGTGGCGATGCTACCAACGGGAATAATGTGGGATGGCCGTTCGATAAAAACAGACCTGTTCGCCGGAGAAAAGATAAAGAGATAGACTGGCGCTGTTAAATCCTTCAAGCGAACCGAAAGGCTGGCCTACATTTCAATGCGGCTTAAGACACATCGAGCAAAGGCCCTCATAGGGGTATAAAAAACTACCCACGGAGAGGGCAGTCAGGATTGGAACGTCGCAGGACGTTTATAAGGACAAGCCCAAGGGAGATCCCTTGGGCTTGTGAACAGAATGAGACACTATAAATTGTAGAGCAGTACCACAACAGGTAACGCAGCCGAACAAACCTGCTTATTGCGGCCTTAAAAATCAATAGACAAAAAGCAGAAAAGACACAGCACGAAAGTGTCTCGCGCCAACGTGGCTTTCCCATGTGGTGGACGTCAAAAGGCCACCTTCATAAACAGTGCGACGCAGCAGAGGATGATGGCGAAGGGAACATAGAGATAGCGGCCCGTCCGATACCATCCGTCACCGCGCCGGACAGAACTGCCCTTGTTGATTTCCGCCATTAGATCGTCCTTCTTCATGATCCAGAACCAGGAAATTGAACCGAGAGTTGCACCGATGGGAATGATATAGATCGACACCAGATCCATCCAAGGCCCCCATTGGAAGATGGCCTCCATGTTGAGACCAGCACCCAGACAGATCAGGCAGAGAATTCCCAGCGTGACTTTGCGCCCCAGCTTTGGAAACCGGTGCAGCAGGGATTCCGCAACGGCTTCAAACATATTTTGCAGAGAACTGATCCCTGCGAAGATCATTGCAATGTAAAGAATCACGGCAAAGCACTGCCCGAAGGGAACGTCCTGTAAAATCGTGGGCAGGGTGACAAATAGCAGGCTGGGGCCTGCCCCGACATCCACGCCGTATGAAAAACACGCAGGGATAATCACAAGCGTTGCAACCAACGCGGCAATGGTGTCAAAAAAAGCGGTATGGCGGGCAATGGAGACGACGTCCTCGTGGTCGTCTAAATAAGCGCCATAAACAATCATGCCGCTTCCGGTAATGGAAAGAGAGAAAAATGCCTGCCCCATTGCCCAGATCCACACCATCGGATCTTTTAGCGCTTCCCAGCGGGGAATCAGGAGAAAGCGGTATCCTTCCAGAACGTCGGGGAGCATTGCCACCCGAATTGCCAGAATCACGAAGATGATGAAGAAGGCGGGCATCATAATTTTATTGGTTTTTTCAATGCTCTTTGCACCAAGCAGCAGCGTCAGCAGGGTGCCGATTACGACGATGATATGGAAAGGGACTACGGAATAGGTAGAAAGGGAGAACGACTCAAACCAGGCGCCTGTCTCCACGGACATCAGCGTGCCGGTCAGCGAGTCAAACAGTGCCTTTAAAATGTAAGAAACGATGACGGCATAGCCGATGGCGATACACATGGAACCGGCCAGAGGAAGCCAGGCCAAAAGGCCGCCGGCCTTCCCAGCTCGCGCACCTCTGGTTTTCCATGCGTTTTCGTAAGATCCCAGTGTGCCAGTTTTTGCACGCCGCCCGATTGCAAACTCCGCAGGCAGACCGACATAGCTGAACACAAAAATGAAAAACAGATAGACCAGCAAAAAAGCGCCTCCGCCGTTGCTGCCCAGCTTGTTGGGGAACCCCCACACATTTGCCATGCCGACCGCCGAACCGACAGAGGCGAGAATGACGCCCCATCGACTTCGAAATCCATGTTCCTTCTGTTCCATGTTAATTGCTCCTTTTCAAATCATTCCAAATTAAAATAAAATATCGCCCTCTGTCCCGGTCTAGGGACAGAGGACGATGATTTATCGTGGTACCACCTCTGGTTTGAGCAGTTCTCGCAAAATGCTCCTCTTTGTGTGCAAACACACACGCAACGCTGTATCGGGCGCACCCGGCTTACCCTACTCCGCTCTGTTCAGGCAGCTGCTCAGGAATGTATTCAAACAGTCCGTCTGCATCCTTCCACCGACCGGATGCTCTCTGAAAGACAGATTCTGTTCTACTGGTTTCCCTCTTCGCATTTTATTCATTGCTTTAAACCATAACACATCAGAGAGAAAGAAGCAAGTGGCATTTTTCATTTTGTTTGTAACATGTTTCAAATTGTGTTGAAGTGTTTTGATATCATTCCCGGATAGATGGACAACGGGGAATTGCCCGAACAGGATTTCTGCGTGTCGTCCATCGCCAGATCAATAAACTCGTTGTTCCAGCAGTCCGAAGCTGACGCAATATACACCTTGCTGTTCGGACAGGGTACCTGTGTGATTGATATCCTTCCAAAGGCCTTGACATTGCCCAGCCACTGTGGTAATTTAGAATGCAATTGAAGCAGACGCAACTGCAATTGGCGCAGCCATCCGCTTCGGAGCAGCCTGTAAACTGAATAAGATCGAATGATTAGTCCGGGAGAGTCCGTGCTGGACACGGCACCGAAGGGGTATGCAAAATCTCTCAGGTAAAATGGGTCGGGCTATGACGATGCTTCGAAGAGTACGGCATTGATGCTGTACGCCAAAGGTGCAACTCGAGCTGCCCTCAGATCATGGGCGTGGCGGGGAATCTCTCAGGCGAATGACGGAGGCACAAAGTTCTAAAGGGAACTTTGTGTCTCTTTTTGCGCGCAAATCGGGAAATTCAAAAAAACAGAATTTTTCTTAAAGGGGGAAATCAACCATGAGCGATCTCAAACGCACCCAGCTTTTTGCGGTTCACACGGACGCCGGAGCCTCTATGGTGGACTTCGGCGGATGGGAGATGCCCATCCAGTATCCCGACGGAATCGTGGCAGAGCATTTGTATACCCGCCACGCCTGCAGCCTGTTCGACGTATCCCATATGGGCCGTCTGCTGGTGGAGGGACCGGAGCGGGTGAAGTTTTTGCAGCACGTCCTCACCAGCAATGTAATGGCGCTGGATCTGAATCAGGCCCAGTATTGTATGATTCCCGCAGAAAACGGCGGCGCTGTGGACGATGCGTATCTGTACCGCTTTGAAGAGGAGCGCTTTTTGCTGGTGGTAAACGCCGCCAATACGGACAAAGACCTCAAGCATCTGCTGGAAGCCGTGAAGGAATACGACTGCACCATCACCAACATCACGGCGGACTATGCGTCCATCGCCGTGCAGGGTCCCAAGAGCAAAGAATTGCTGATGACCCTCTCCGGCGGAGAAGCTGTGACCGAGCCGATGAAAAACGCACTGAATACCCTGCAATTTGAGGGCCGCACGGTTCGCGTCGCCAAAACCGGATATACCGGCGAACCGCTGGGTTATGAGGTGTACATAGAAAGCGGAGAGGCTGCGTGGCTGTGGAATCGCTTGGTGGAGCTGGGCGCCAAGCCTGCCGGTCTGGGCGCGCGGGACACTCTGCGTCTAGAGGCCGGCTTTCCGCTGTACGGCCATGAGATGGGAACCGACCCCTCCGGTGCGGTAATCCCAATTTTCTCCGTGCCTCTGGCGCGGCTGGCGGTGAGCTTTTCTTCGCAAAAAGGCGACTATATTGGGCGCAAAGTGCTTGAAAAACAATCCGCCGCCTATCAGAAGATCATGAACCGGGACTTCAGCGAGATGGATGTGCTGCCCAGACGCATCATGCCCATCACGCTGCTGGATCGAGGCGTCATGCGGGCGGGAATGCCGGTCTATCGCGGCGAGGAACAGATCGGCTGGGTCACCAGCGGCACCATGGTGCCCTATTACTGTCACGAAGGGGAGGGACTGTCCACTAAAATTCTGGACGATACAGCCAAGCGTTCCATCGGCCTTGCCTATCTTTCCAGTGATGTGCTGGAGGAGGACTGCGTAGAGGTGGATGTCAGGGGAAAGCGCTTGAAGGCCGTGATTCCTCCTTATCATATGCGGGTGGACGCGCCCCCCTTTGCCCGGCCGATTCTCTATAAGACCGAGCAGGAACAGTCCGCCGCAAAGGATAACGATTTCGAGGCAAAAGCACTGGAGCTTATTCAGAAGGCGTCTGACAATCACCAATGGCGGCAGAAATACTGCATAAACCTGATCCCCTCTGAAAACAGCGCCAGCCGCGCGGTGCAGCTGCTGTGCGCGTCCGATCCCGCCTTCCGCTATGCCGAGCACAAGAAGATCAAGTCCTTCTACGATCAGGATATTTTCTATTATCAGGGAACCAAGTTTATCGACCGGGTGGAGCAGCTGCTGACCGAGCAGATGAAACAGTATCTGGGCTGCTCCGAGGCGGAAACCCGTGTCATCAGCGGACAGATGTCCAACATGGCTGTCTTCTCGGCCCTGATGGACTGGAAAAACCGTCTGGATCGGAAGCATACGCCCCAGCGGCTGGGCTATGTTTTGAATAACCACATCATCAAGGGCGGGCACCTGTCCGCCCAGCCCATGGGGGCGCTGCACGACTATATCGCTGTGGACCCGGTGACAGAGCGCTCGGCCGTGGTGAATTTCCCGGTGTGCAAGGACAACATTTATAAAATTGACGTGGACGAAACGAAGAACGTCATTGAGAAATACCGCCCGGAGTTGATTATTTTCGGCAAGAGCATGGTGCTGCACAAGGAGCCTGTGGCCGCCATCCGCCAGTTTGTGGATGAGCAGAATATCCCCACCACCATCATGTATGATATGGCGCACGTTTTGGGACTGATTGGAGATCACTTCCAGAAGCCCTTTGAAGAAGGCGCTGAAATCGTTACCGGCTCCACCCACAAGACGTTTTTTGGCCCGCAGCGGGGTGTCATTGGCGTGAATTACCAAAAAGGCGATTTGAAATACGGGCTTTGGGAGACAATCGAGAGCCGCGCATTCCCCGGCAGCGTTTCCAATCATCACCTTGGCACCCAGCTGGGGCTGCTGATGGCCGCCTATGAAATGAACGCTTTTAAGGATTCCTATCAGAAAGCCGTTGTGGAAAACGCAAAATATTTTGCCAAATGCCTGAAGGAGCAGGGGCTGGACGTGGCCGGAGATCCCGCCGTCGGATACACCGAAACCCATCAGGTCATTGTCTCCGTGGGATACGGAAGCGGCCCCGAGGTGGCCGAGCGGCTGGAGCAGAACAATATCATTGTCAACTATCAGGCCACGCCGGATGAAGAGGGATTTACTGCCTCCGGCGCTCTGCGGATGGGCGTGAGCGAGATGACTCGCTTTGGCTTTGGGAAAGAGGCGTTTTCCAGACTGGCCGGACTGATGGCGGACTGCATTCTCCGCGCAAAGGACGTCAGCGCCGAAGTGGAGAAGCTCCGCGCCTCCTATGACACTATGCACTACTGCTTCAGCGACGAAAAGATGCAAACGGCGCTGGAGAGCTTCCTCGGTCAGATTGCTCTGTAATCCGACAGACCCGGTGAAACGCAGAATCCTGCAAATCAATACAGTCAATCTATAAAATATATGGAGGTATCGTTATGAATTATCCGGCAGAACTGAACTATTCCAAGTCCCATGAATGGGTAAAAATGGATGGGGACACTGCGGTGATTGGCATTTCCGATTTCGCGCAAAACGCACTGGGCGACGTGGTCTTTGTAAATCTGCCGCAGGAGGGCGACAGCGTTTCTGTGGGAGAGGCTTTCGGCGATGTGGAATCCGTCAAAACGGTGTCCGATTTGATTTGCCCCGTTTCCGGCGTTGTGTGCGCCGTCAATGCGGATTTGCTGGACGCGCCCGAAAAGCTGAACAGCGATCCCTATGGCACGTGGCTCATTCAGGTAAAGGAACTCAGCGAGCAGGAAGAACTGATCTCCGCCAATGAATATGAGGCGCTCTGCCGCGTGGAGGGCTGAACATGGGAAGCTATGTACCTTCCACACGAGCGGAGCGGCAGGAAATGCTGGAGGCCATCGGCCTGAAATCCTATCAGGAACTGTACTGCGATGTGCCCGAGCAGATGCTGCTGGACCGCCCGCTGGAGATTCCCGCCGGAATGAGCGAACTGGAGGTTCGCCGGACGATGGAATCCATGGCGGCAAAAAACCGAGTGTTTTCCACGGTTCTGCGGGGGGCTGGTTCTTATGACCACTATATCCCCAGCATTGTAAAGTACATTCCCGCCAAGGAAGAATTTCTAACGGCCTATACCCCTTATCAGGCGGAGATCAGCCAAGGCGTGCTGCAATCCATTTTCGAGTATCAGACCATGATCTGCCAGCTCACCGGTATGGCTGTGTCCAATGCCTCCGTATATGACGGGGCCTCTGCCGCCGCCGAAGCCGCCGCCATGTGCCGCGACCGGAAGCGCCGGGTCACGTTGGTGTCCGCCGCCGCCCATCCAGACGTGATCCATACCATCCGCACTTACTGCTATGGCAGTGGGGACGAGATGCGCATTGTGCCCGCACAAAACGGCGTTACCGATTTGGCGGCCTTACGGGAAATGCTGACGGACGAGGTCGCCTGCTTCTATGTCCAGCAGCCTAATTTTTATGGACAGCTGGAGGATGCGCCGGCGCTTGGGCAGTTGGTACACGAGGCCGGCGCGCTGTATGTGATGGGCTGCAACCCCATCTCGCTGGCAATTCTGAAAACGCCGCAGGACTGCGGTGCAGACGTTGCTGTGGGCGAAGGACAGCCGCTTGGCCTGCCCATGGGCTGGGGCGGCCCGTATCTGGGGTATATGGCCTGTACCGGCAAGCTCATGCGCAAGCTGCCGGGCCGAATCGTGGGCGAGACGGCGGATAGTAACGGCCAGCGGGCCTATGTCTTGTCCCTGCAAGCGCGGGAGCAGCATATCCGCCGGGAAAAAGCGGGAAGTAATATCTGCTCCAACGAGGCTTTGTGCGCCCTGACCGCTTCGGTTTATATGGCCGCCATGGGGCCTGAAGGGATCGCGGAGGCCGCGCGGCAATCCATGTCCAAGGCCCACTATTTGGCAAAGGGCTTGTGTGCGATTCCCGGCGTTTCCATGCGTTATTCCGGCGAATTTTTCCATGAATTTGTCACGGAAATGCCGCGCATGGAAGCGGTGCTGTCTACACTGGAGGATGCGGATATCTTAGGCGGACTGCCGGTGGACGGCGGCGTTTTGTGGTGCGCCACGGAGAAAGCGTCCAAGGCGGCGCTGGACAAAACCATTTCCGTCGTCAAGGAGGTATTGGCCAAATGAAGCTGATTTTTGAAAAAAGCGTTCCCGGACGAGGATGCAGCCTGCTGCCGCCCTGCGATGTGGAAACCGTGTATCCATCGGAATACATGAACCGAAAAACCGCTCCGGCGCTGCCTGAAATCAGTGAAACGGAGATTTCCCGGCACTATACAGAGCTGTGCCGCCACACCTATGGCGTGAACTGCGGCTTTTATCCGCTGGGCTCCTGCACCATGAAATACAATCCGCGCATTGATGAGGAAATAGCTGCCCTGCCGGGTTTTGCGGGTGTTCATCCCTTGGCCCCGGCCCATGCGGCGGAAGGCTGCCGGGAAGTGCTGGATACCGCAAAAGCCTACCTGTGCGAAATCGCTGGGATGGACGATATGACGTTCCAGCCTGCCGCCGGAGCACACGGAGAGTTCACCGGTGTACTGCTGATTAAGCAGTACCACGCGTCCCGCGGAGATACAAAGCGAAACAAGATCATCGTTCCGGATTCTGCCCACGGCACCAACCCTGCCACCGCCGCCATGTGCGGCTTTGAGGTGGTGAATATTGCCTCTGCACCGGACGGCTGTGTGGATTTAGAGGCGCTGAAGGCCGTTCTAAACGAAGAAACAGCCGGATTGATGCTGACGAATCCCAATACCGTCGGCCTTTTCGATGAAAACATTCTGGAAATTACCCGTTTGGTTCACGAGGCCGGCGGCCTGTGCTATTACGACGGAGCAAACCTCAATGCCATCATGGGCGTGGTTCGTCCCGGAGACATGGGCTTTGACTGCATCCACATGAACTTGCACAAGACCTTTGCCACCCCCCACGGCGGCGGCGGGCCCGGAGCGGGTGCTGTGGGCTGCAAAGCGTTTCTTGCCGATTTCCTGCCCAAGTCTGCCTTGATGGACGGCGGGGAGCGGATACAGGTGCGCAGCTTTGCCGGGAACTTTTTGGTGGTCGTGCGGGCTTTGGCCTATCTCATGACGCTGGGTCGGGAGGGAATTCCAGAAGCCGCCCAAAACGCAGTGCTCAACGCCAACTATCTGATGCGGAGAATTCAAGGTACGTTTGAACCGGCCTTTGACCGGATCTGTATGCACGAGTTTGTATTGGACCTGTCGGAATTCAAAAAGAGAACGGGCGTCTCTGCGCTGGAGGTTGCCAAATCGCTGATTGATTACGGTATGCATCCGCCAACGATGTACTTTCCTCTCATCGTTCACGAGGCGCTGATGCTGGAGCCAACCGAAACGGAGAGTCGGGCGGCGCTGGATCGGGCTGCGGAGGGATTCTGCAAGCTGTATGCGCTGGCTGACGAAGACCCGAATTTCATGCGCAGCGCACCCCACAGCGCACAGATTGCCCGCCCAGACGAAGTGCGCGCCGCTCGGAATCCCATTTTGAGATGGCGGGAGGCATGATGCAAACTGGGCTGGCCTTTCAAGGAACGGCCAGCCCAGTGAAAAGCAATTTAAAAGTCCTGCCGGATCCCGGCGGAACAGGAGCGTTTATATGAGTGAGTACCAATTGATTGTTATTGGCGCAGGTCCCGGCGGTTATATGGCGGCACTGCGCGCCGCAAAGCTGGGCCTGCGCACCGTCGTGGTGGAGCGGCGGGAGGCGGGCGGTACCTGCCTGAACCGGGGCTGCGTCCCCACAAAAACGCTGCTCCACGCTTCGGAAATCTATCACGACGCCGTTTCCTCATCCGACATCGGCATTCAAATTGAGGGCGCGCGGGCAGACATGAGCGCCATTTTTGCCTATAAGCGCCAAATCTCTCAAAAACTCAGCGGCGGCGTGGAGGGATTATTCCAAAGCACCGGCGTTGCGTTTGTCCAGGGAACCGCCTCCGTTTCGGAGCCGTACACGGTCCATGTGACGGATAACGAGGGGAACGAAACCGTTTTAACAGCGGAACATATTTTGGTTGCCACAGGATCCGTACCCGCCCGGCCACCCATTCCGGGTTTGGAACTGCCGGGAGTTATGACTTCGGATGAGCTGCTGGAGGGGACGGATCATCTCTATCAATCCATTGTTATTATGGGCGGCGGCGTCATCGGTGTAGAATTTGCAACGTTTTACAGCGATCTGGGCTGCGACGTTACCATGATCGAGGGGATGAATCGTCTGCTGCCCACGCTGGACCGGGAACTTGGCCAAAATCTGGAAATGATTTTAAAAAAGCAGGGCGTGAAGATTTTTACCGGCTCCATGGTGCAAAACGTGGAACTGGGGGACGGTGGACTGACCGTGAACTTCACAGCCAAAGACAAAGCAGAGGCCGTCTCCGGCGAGGCCGTACTGTGCGCTATTGGCCGCAGGCCGTATCTGGAGGGGTTGTTTCCCGGAACCTTGCAGCCGGAGATGGATGGCCGCGCCATCCGGGTAGATGCGCGGTATCAAACCAGCATTCCCGGTGTTTACGCCATCGGCGACGTATCCTCTAAAGTGCAGCTGGCTCATGTGGCCTCTGCGCAGGGGGTGGCCTGTGTGGAAATGCTTTGTGGTGCGGAGCCTACCGTTCAAATGAATGTGATCCCCAGCTGCATTTATTGCCGCCCGGAGATCGCCGTGACAGGCATGACGGACGCGGAGGCCAAGACGGCAGGCATCCCCGTCAAGACCGGGAAATGCGTGATGTTCGGCAATGCGCGAACGCTGATCGTGAATTCAGGCCGGTGCTTTATGAAGCTCGTGGCAAACAGCGAAACCCATGAGATTCTCGGCGCGCAGCTGATGAGCAAAAACAGCACGGACATCATCGGCGAAATCAGCCAAGCCATTGCAAACCGCATGACCGTGGAACAAATGCTGCTGGCAATGCGGCCCCATCCCACATTTGACGAAGCTCTGACAGAGGCCCTTGAAGATCTGAAAAACAAGCTGGGCAGCCATGCCCAAATTTGAAATGGTCTGCTAGCAAAAGGCGAGTAGAAATTCGGAAATTTGCACTGGAAAAAAGAGTATAGCAAAGCAAGCCGCTGTATTTCCCAAAATTGAGAAGAAGGCCAGCTGAGCGCAGTGCGGCAGACTTAAGGCAACACCGTACAAAGAACGCCTAGCGGTTTTGCGCACAGCTCGCATGCATATTCTCCGCCATCTTGCACAGAAACTTTTTGCCATACGTCAGCATTGCGGCAAAATTCCGATACAATCTGACGAAAAATCTGACTGCGCAATCTGCACGCAATCTCTGTGCGGTGTTACCTTAATTTATACCGAGAAGCAGCCAACCCACGAACCGTAAAAAGTTCGTGGGCTGGCTTTCTTATAGAGATTCTTCATTTTTCAGCGGAGGAAACATGCTTTTTATGGCGCACAGTCCGATGCCCGTTTAGCCCATTATTCAGCCTCACGAAGCCGCTCGACAATGCTCTGGCGGTCGGTGATGCCGTACAAAACGAGCGGAACCGCCACGCCGAGCAGAAGCAGCACAGGAACCGCAACAAGCAGCGGCCATACCACCATGCGATAACTCAAAAACCAAAGCTGCGTGCAGATTGACCGCACAACAACCAGCGAAATTACAAGACCAAGCACGAGGGCGCACAGACCCGAAAGCCCTGCATAGTATGTTCCCTCATAGCACAGCATTTTTTTAAGCTGCCGCTTGGTCATTCCAACGCTTTGCAGCATAGCAAACTCTTTTTTTCGTGCAACAATACTGGTAAGTACCGCATTGATGAAATTCAGAATGCCAATCAGCCCAATGATACCTCCAAGCGCACCGCCAACCAAAAGCACAGTGCTTCTCATGCCGCCAAAGGAACTGGCGGTTGTTGCTTTGGATTCGTAATTCATCAGCGGTTCCACGCTGGAGGTATATTCCTCGAGGAAGGTTTCCGCAGCAGCCTCCTGCGGGTCAGCGACATTAAAGGCATAGCTCATCACTGCGGGAACATCAACCAGCGTTTTGTAAATCTCTGCCGGGAGGTAAAAGGTGTAACCCCAATAGGATCTGTCGCTGTTGGTATAGGTCTTTATGGCAACATGCCCAAGAACGGTGAAGGTGTGCGAGGTATCAGTCTGCTCGTCAGGTTTGGATGGGTCGGTTGCACGCCAGTTGTGCAGAACCACGGTGTCGCCCACCTCATAGTGGGCAGTCTCCATCTCCACCCGGCCGTTATCGTCCAGATGGACGCCCTCCAGAATATAATTGCCGCTCAGGAGCTTTTTCAAGTCGATTTCGCCGTCTATTAATTCCAGACGCTCCATAGGGAGCCGTTCTAAACCATAGACCGCGCTATAAATGAACCCTTCCTCAGTTTTGTTAATACTGCCGGTGTCAGCGCTGTTTTCGGCAAAAAACATGTTTTTCCGCCCGCCGTACAGCCGTCCGCCTTTTTCAAAACCGTCCAGAGCCTCCACTGTGGAAATCATTTGCTCGCTCAGCTCGTTCTCTGTGCCGTAAAAGTCATTGTTAAAATAGTCTGCATGGGCAATGAGAAAATCTGTATCGGAGAATTTAGAGAGAAACTTATCCATATCAATGCTGCCGGAAAGCGTAATCACAGTATTGAAAAGCACGATGCTCAGTGACAGGCTGATGACAACCAGAATGGTACGCTTTTTATTCCGTCCCACGTTGGACAACGCCATGCGCCCCATTCTTGCGCCGCTCACGCGCTTCTTGCGCCCGCCTTTGGGCACATCGCTCTCCGTATAGCGCACCGCCTCGATGGGAGAAACCTTGCCGGCCATTCGTCCGGGCTTTAAGGTACTGATGAACACTGTTATGAGGGCGAACAGTGCGGAGCCAATAAAAATGAGCGGATTGGGGGAAACGGAAACGGCGCTGCCGGCATAGCTGGAGTTGCCCATCAGCAGCGGCACAAGCGCTTTGCCGGAAAAGAAACCTAAAAACAGCCCAATGGGGATCCCGACGGCGGACAAAAGCAACGCCTGCCTGCGAATAATGCGGCGCAGTTGACTTGCCGTTGTTCCGATTGTTTTCAGCAAACCATAAAAGCGGATATCCCGCACAATGGAGATTTGAAAGATGTTATAAATAATCAGATAACCGGTGAATACAATCAGCAGCAGCCCGCAGCCAAGCCCCAGAATCGTCCCCGTGTCCAAACCGAAGTTGGTGGAAAGATAAGACCAGTTCACATTGCTGGCGACATAAGTGGGGTCCGTTTCGATGGAAGAAAATCCGCTCTCTGTCAGCAGCTTATCCAACTTCTCCTGCAAATTTGTGCTGTTGGGAAACATGATATAGGCGCTGATTGCCCCAGTCATGGAGTAATCGTCGTAGTAGGTGCATTGCAGTTCATCCAAATGTGCATCCACATAGGCGCGAGAGGCGAATACTTGCCCCACATTAAACGCAGGATCGCTCTCCCACCAGCCGCACAGGACAAAATCCCGCGGGATGGTTTCGCCGCGGATGTTCAGCTCCAGACGGACCGGCGCGCCAAGCTCCAGCGGCACACCCAAAAGCTCCAGCGTTTTGGAATCGGCAATCACTTCGTTTTCCTTCTTCGGAAGATGCCCAACCTTTAGCTCGATAAAGGCCAGCTTGAGGCCGATGACATCATTGTACCAGAACTCGGCGTGGCGTTTGAGAAGCGCCTCGTTGTCCACGCTGTCGCACAATGCCATGTCAAATGCGATTTCCTGAATGGAAGAGTTATCCTTTACCGCATCAAACTGCTCCTGCGTCAAATATTTCAGCATTGCGTGGCCGTCTCCGCCTGCCTGCCGCATTGTTGCTTTTTGCAGGCTTTCCACCGTCCCGATTCCCATGGTGAAAATACTGGTGAAAAGAATGGTCGTGAGCGCAATCGCGATAACGGCAATGATATTGCGGGTCTTGTTGGCGCGAAAACTTTTGGCGGAAAGAGTTGCAACGGCTTTTTTGTTGTTCACCTTAATCATGCTGCCCACCGCCTACGATTTTACCGTCCTCAATGCGGATAATACGGTCGGCAAGCTGCGCAATTTCCTCGTTGTGAGTAATCATCACGATGGTCTGGCTGAATTTCTGACTGGTCACCTTCAAAAGCCCCAGCACGTCCTGACTGGTTTTGCTGTCCAGATTGCCGGTTGGCTCGTCGGCCAGAATGATGGCGGGCTTGGCCGCCAGCGCTCTTGCAATGGCCACGCGCTGCTGCTGTCCGCCGGAGAGATTGTTCGGCAGGTTTTGCAGCTTGCTTTGCAGACCCAGTGTGTCAATAATGCTGTCAAGGTAAGCCTTATCGGGGACGTTGCCGTCAAGCTCAATGGGAAGCACAATGTTTTCATATACATTCAGCACGGGTACTAAGTTGTAGTTTTGAAAAACAAATCCGATTTTTCGGCGGCGAAAAATGGTGAGTGCCTCGTCCTTTAGTGAAAAGATGTCCTTCCTGTCCACCGTGACGCTGCCGGAGGTGGGACGGTCAAGACCGCCCAGCATATGCAGCAGCGTGGACTTTCCACTGCCGGACATTCCTACAATGGCGACAAACTCCCCCTTTTGGACAGTGAAATCCACGCCGTCCAACGCATGAACCGCCGTCTCGCCACTGCCATATATTTTCTTTAACTCCTTGGTTTCCAATATATTCATTTTTTGTTCCTCCAAAAAGAAAGTGTGTACTGCATCTCAACAATACACACTTTAACAGATGAATCTTTCCAGAATCTTTCGACAGGAAAGAAAATCTAACAGTTTTGAAAGATTCTAAGGCTGCAACGGAAGAAAAATAGAGAAACAGGCTCCTTCGCTGGGTCTGGACGACACCTTGATATACCCACCCTGCCCGGAAACGATCTGCCTTGCAAGATACAGCCCGATGCCGACCCCCTCCGCTTCACTCACGTCAGGAGAGCGATAAAATCGGCCGAAAATTTTTGCCTGCTCGTCCTCCACGATGCCAATGCCCGTATCCGCAAGATCAATTCGGCAGAAAAGATGATAGACCGTGGTTGAAACTTGGATGCTTCCACCGCGCGGCGTATACTTCACGGCATTGTCAAGAATGTTGTAGATTGCCTCGCCTGTCCACTTAACGTCAGCGCAGGCGGCGGCGTCTGTTTCCGCGCAATTGATGGTAATTTCCTTTTTTGCCGCCTTAGGCGCAATTTGCGCCAAGACGGTATTCAGCATGGGCTGCACGTTTGAAGGCTTTGGCTGAAGCTGAATCACGCCGGCTTCCAGCCGCGAGGTTTTGACCAGCGCACCGATCAGAAAGCTCAGCTTTTCCGCCTGAGTGTTCAAAGCCGCCACGCAGGGCTGGCTTTCTTCGGGCAGCGTTTGCTCACTTAATAGCTGGGCGTACAGCAGAATGTTTGCAATCGGTGTTTTTGTCTGGTGGGAAATGTCCGCAATCAGTGCCTTGATTTCCTCCTTTTCTTCTTGAAGATTTTGAGCGGATACGGTGGAGGCGGAAAGATAGTGGGCCAGTTTGGTTTCCACTGCCGAAAGCAGGCTCTCATCAAACGTCTTTTCAGAAAAACTACCGTTCATGGCAGCCGTCAGCATGGCATTCATGTGTTCTAAAAGATGCTTTGTTTTCCGGTGATAGGCGAATACAATCACGATGGAGAGCGCAGCTGCCAGCAAAGCAGTTGCCGACAAAATCATTTCAAGGGGTGTCATACTACTTCACCGCCCATGTATAACCCACGCCATAGACGGTTTTGATGTATTGAGGATGGGAGGGGGTATCCTCCAGCTTATCGCGCAAGCGCTTTATGGTAACAGAAAGTGCATTCTCGTCCACATATTCCGCGCCGTCGGTCCAAATGCGGTCAAGGAGCTTGCCGCGCTCCAAGGTGATTCCCTTATTTTCCACCAGAAGCCGCAGCAGCTTCTGTTCTGTTTTGCTCAGTTCTATCGGTGTGGTACCCTTGAAAAATTGCATCTGGTCGAAGGCAAAACAGTAGCAATCCTGCCGGAAGACAGAAGAAGTGCTGTTTTCCAGTTTTCGCAGCTGCGTATTGACTCTTGCACGGAGTACAGCGAGGCTGAAGGGCTTGGTAATGTAGTCATCCGCACCCAGTTCAAGCCCTGTTACAATGTCCGTCTCGGTGTCGTTTGCAGTCAATAGAATGACGGATGTGTCCTGCCTGTCAGACAATTCTCGCAGTAGGTCAAGGCCGCTTCCGTCCGGAAGATTGATATCTAAAATGACCAGTCCGATATGGTGGGCAGCAAGATGATTTTTCGCAGCAAACAGCGAGTGACCTTGCACCACATGGACCTGCGCACTTCGCAGAGCCATTGCAATTCCATTGCTGAGCGCAATATCATCCTCTACCACTAAAATTTCAATCACGCAAGTTGCCTCCCCTCAATTTCAATATGAAACGATTTCCGTGTACGGTACACTTGCTCCGCACTCATTGATAAATGCAAGAGCCTGCTTTTACATTCAGTATACCATGCCGTTTCCAGCCTGTTCAAGCGACTTGATTTATGCTGCACGGAATCGACGAAAATAAAATTCAACCGCCCTTTTGAGAGGGGCTGTGCAAAAGACCGATGAACCATTGTAAGCGGTTCTTGGACGTGAGCCTGCATACGGTAAAATCTAAACGGCCAAATTGACCGCTTGCGAGAACGGCTTGGAAACACAGTTCCGATTCAGGAGCATGGAGAAATCCTCTCCGCGCGAAAGAGGCGATGCGGATGCTTTTTGCCAGTCAATTCGCAATGCTTTTCATTTTATTCTTATCATTATACATATCAAAATCCGCGAGCTTTAGCAGCTCGTCCACGTTAAACTTTCCAGATGCATAGGCACACCCATGCGCCATTGAGCAAACAACGCCCGCCTGATTTAAAATGCCCAAATTTTTCTTCCATTTCTCAACAATCTCCAAGAACTCGCCCTTTGCCATATCGCAGCAAATTACTAAAAATTCATCGCCCCCCATTCGGTATCCATGAACCTTTTCCCCTGTAATGGACCGAATGCTTTTTGCCGCTTTCTGGATTAGCGTGTCTCCTGCTGCGTGGCCTTCGATGTCGTTTGTGCGTTTCAGAAAATTGACATCAAAGCTAATGACGCCGATAGAGGAACTTTTACTGTATTCGTCATACATATTATGAAATTTTCGTTTGTTATAAAGCTTTGTCATGGCGTCATGCTCCGCGTCCCAACTTGCTTTTTTGGAAAAGTCAATATATTTTCGCAATTCTGACAGCATGACTTTGATAGAAGAATACAGCAGATACACCTCGTCGTTGCCCTGAAGTGTCACCTCCCGAATTTCAAATTTTTCTACGGCGTAGTCCAGCTCTTTTACTGCCGAAGTAACCTTTTCAAGCGGGTTAATTACAATGCGGTACATCAGAAAAATAAAGGCCCCTATGATTATCGCAAAAATCCCAACAAATGAAAGCAAATACACCTGCATGGAACTCAGCATTTGCGCAGTAATGCTCTTTGTCGCCACACCGATTCCGATATCTCCAACAACATTGCTCTGCTTATCATACACGGCAGTCAGAACCACAAAGGTGTTATGGGTTTTATCACTAAAAAAATAGCTGCCTTCCTCTGCCCAAAATTCCGCATCTTCTTCTGGAATCAGCGCGACAGTTCCAGCTTCTTTCGTGTAATTGATTGCATTATCTGTGTTGACAAGCCAGTAGAGTTCATTTTCATCACCTTTTAGCGTGATATGTATATATTCGATGGATTGAAAATTTGTAATATATTTTTGAACCTCATGGTGAAGCTGCTGGTATCCCTCTGCCGAAAAATCCTTTTCAGTAACAATCTCTTTCCACTGCGCCACGGGAAGCGCTTCGATAGACATGGATATTGTCCTTGCCAGTGAGTGGACGTTTTCCTCGAAATTCTGATATGTAACACGCTGAAGATTCTTGTAGATGAAAAACATGCTGATTGCAAGCAAAACGGCAAATACACTGACCAAAGCCAGTAGTATTTTTTGCTTAATGGAAATAAAGCGTTTTTCTCTTGCTTTTTTCATGGCTGCCCTTCCTTTGAGGCAAGCTCCTTCAGGTACAGTTTAACAAAACCGTTGATTGAGAAGTCTTCGATTCCCGATAGATCATCTTTCACCAGATGGAAAAAGCAACCGGGAATTTCACCTTGCTTCAAATTCTTTTGCACACAGAGGTCACATCCTTGATCGTGGTTGATTGGATTCAACTTACACTCGATATCTCTGCAGGTGCAGAAATGCTTTCTTTTTTCCATATTTAACCCCTCCGCAATAGATGGTCTTATCCGCTGGTTTTTCAACTTTTAAAGCAGATATGCACGTATCGCCTTTTTATTGCATAATACAGTTTTTGTTATTATAACGGATAGCAAACGTTCTTTCAATACAAACGGATAGTTGATTTGTTTCGCTCATCCAATTCTTGCATCGGCCTGTATACCAAGGCTTTTTATAGGATGCCAGATCTCCTATCTGTCATGGTTTTGCCTTTTGTAAATCAGGTATTACAGGCAAGAGGCCTAACAAAAAGATGTGGGAAATATAAGAGAGATTGTGTAAGCGTTTCTTGCCAATTCGGCTTTATTTTTTGATGTTTCCTTAAGATGGTCGCATTTTTTTCGCTTTATTTGTTCTCAATAAGCACGACATTTCAGTGTACTTTACAAAAAACAAATATCATAATATAATGTGTATCCATAACTTTGTCGCATAATTTGCTGGCAAAGGGTGTGCTACATGAAAACAGAGAGATATTGTAGGAGGATATACTATGGAGAGAAAAAAGTCGTTAGCATCATCCAAAAATAAAACAATGAAGCAATCCACAGCCGTAAAAATATTGAGTGGAATTTCAATATTGTCAATTATCCTTGTTTTCGTTATGCTTCTATGGAACAGGAGTTCAAGCAATCGTTTTGACGTTGTTTTAGAAAATAAAGACGCCCTGATAACGAGTGCCGAACGATTTGAGACAGCTTCCGCTAATTTGACACGGGAGGCTCGTTCCTATGCGGCCACGGCGCATAAAGAGCACTACGATAACTATTGGAAAGAAGTAGATACCGATAAAAACAGGGAACAGGCGCTCTCTGCTATGCGTACAATTGGGATTACCGAGGAAGAAGAAGCCATGATTAGCGAAATGGCCGTTCTTTCCAACAACTTAGTTCCGTTGGAAGAGCAAGCCATGACACTGGCTAGTAGAGGAAACACAGCCGAGGCAATTTCGCTTTTATACAGTGACCAGTACGAGGGCAGTGTATCACAGATAAACGCTATCTCGACAGATTTTAATACTTCTATTGAAAATAGAATGCAAGAAAAGCTGGATTCTCTAAGCAATATTATCGACATGTCTTTTTATGCGGTGTTTTTCTGCCTGCTTGTGGTGGGGATCATCCAAATGAGTATTATCTTGTATGTTAACAAGCGCATTATTTCTCCGATATTGGCAATTAAAGAAAATATGCTGCAAATGGCGCAGGGAAATCTTGATACCGCCCTCTTTGTGGAGGCGGACCAAACAGAAATTGGTCAGCTAAGTTTTGCCGTAAAGGATACCAAAGAACGCACAGGGCGTATTATTGATGACATTGGATATGTGATGAAGGAACTTGCGGAAGGCAATTTTACTGTGGAATCAAAGTGCGAGGATACCTACATTGGGGCGTATCAGCCGATTTTGAACTCTATGAAAATACTGAAAGAAAAGCAAGGAGATACTCTTTCCAAAATCGGAATAGCGGCAAACCAAGTTTCCTGCAGCTCGGAGCAGGTTTCAAGCGGCGCTCAGGCTTTGGCACAAGGTGCAACGGAGCAGGCTTCCTCGATTGAAGAACTGTCCGGTGCTATTTCTGACATCAGCAATGAAATTAAAGCAAATACACAGCGCGTTATAGACACGACCCAACTTGTGGAAAATACCGGGGAAGAAATGATTGCTGGCAATGAAAAAATGACCGAAATGGTTTTGGCCATGAAAGAAATCAGTGAGAAATCCGCTCAAATTTCAAACATTATTAAAACCATAGATGATATTGCATTTCAAACCAACATTCTTGCTCTGAATGCGGCGGTAGAGGCCGCCCGTGCGGGAAGCGCGGGAAAGGGCTTTGCTGTTGTCGCAGATGAAGTAAGAAACCTTGCGTCAAAATCATCTGAGGCAGCAAAAAGCACTACCGATTTAATTGCCGACTCCATCTCAGCGGTAGAAAAGGGTTCCATTCTTGCAGATGAAACGGCTGAAAGACTTAAGTCTGTTGTAGGGAATACGGAAGAGATTGTTCAGACTATCAAGAAAATCGAAACTGCATCGGAACAACAATCTGCCGGAGTGGCACAGATAGCAACCGGCATCGATCAAATTTCCAGTGTTGTGCAGACAAACAGTGCTACCGCAGAGGAAAGCGCGGCAGCCAGCGAGGAATTATCAGGACAGGCAAATATGCTGAAATCCTTGGTGGCGCAATTTAAGTTGTATGATACAGCATCCCTGTAAGAAAAGCGGCCAACCCTGAGTTGCCTTCCCCATGGAGCCGCATTTGAAGTGTTTGATCGAAATGCAGACGATCAGAAATCATTTCCATTTTCTATCTTATGAATCAGAGAGCGGGGGAGCGGCTTGCCCGCGAAATAACGGGGCCGATGGGTGAGCGCATTCAGTAGAGGCTGATTCAGGAAATGACGCAGGATTCTTGATGCCAGAACAAAACGCCTATCGTATCCTCTTCCAGCGGCAGAGGATACGATAGGCGTTCTGGGTAGACAGGGGACGAACGGCAACCAGTGCAGACAATGCAGTCTAGGGCAACACCGCACAGAGATTGCCCTAGAGTTCCAGATGCTTTAGCAGGAGGTCAAGCGACCAGCTGAGATGCTTTTCAAGATTATCCTGCAGCTTTTTCAGGTCCCGCTGCTCCAAATATTTCAGCAGGTTCAAATGCTGTCTGGTGCTGTCCTCTAAATCCAGAGAGACATGGAAAGATAGCCGCCGGTAACGATCCACGTTGAAGTAGATCTGTTCCATCAGCAATTCAATATACTTATTATTGGAGCGCTGGATAATCAGGTCATGGAATTGCCCATCAATCTGGCTGAAATCTATACTTTTGATTTTCTCTCCGCTCTGCCGTCTCCGTAACAGATCCTCGAGATTTTTACGCACCTCTTGAATTTCCTCATCCGTGATTTGATAGATTGAGGTTTCGCAGGCCATCAACTCCATGGCTTTTCTGACCTCATAGATATCCTTGACATCCTTAGCCGTCAAAGGCTTCAGAAAAGTTCCGATTCCCTTTCTGATTTCAACCAGTCCCTCCGCCTGAAGTCGGCGAATCGCCTCTCTCACCGGGGTCCGGCTCATATGGAAATAATCTGCAAGCTGGTTCTCACTCAGCAACTCACCGGGTCCAATTTCCTCATTGCTGATCAGTTCCTTAATTCCATCATAGGCCACCTGTGCGTAGCTAGGCTTGTCCGCTTTTTTTACCAGTGCACCATACGTACTCACACTATACACCTCACTTCAAGGTAACCTGAGTAATAGGTTTATTTTAACATTAAAAAGGGTGCCTGTCCAGCATGACAGGCACCCTTTTACCCATATTGCCGTTTCTAATTTTTTATTTCACAAACATTTCGGTCAAAAAAGGCACATAGGTGATAAGCAGCAGCACAACCAGAAGGGCCAGCAGAGGCTTAAGTATCTTTTTTGTCATGTCTTCAATTGGAACCTTGGAGATAGAGGACGCAACAAACAGGTTGATGCCATAGGGAGGGCTGCAGAAACCGATGGCCAGGTTCATGGTCAGCATAATACCAAAGGTGACCGGGTGCATACCCACCCCAATGCAGATGGGGAGCAGGATGGGGGACAGAATAATGGTCGCCGGGATATTGTCGATGAACATGCCAACAACCAGCAGGAAAATATTAATAATCAGCAGGATCATAAACTTGTTGTCGGTAATGCCAAGAATAAGGTTGGCAACCATGGTGGGAATCTGAGCCATGGTCAGGAAGGCCGCAAACACGGTGGAGAAGCCCACCATGAAGGTGGTAGAACCGTTGACCACAATAGCGTCCTTAAACGCCTTATAGGCGCCCTTGATGTTCAGCTCTTTGTAGACAAACACGCCCACGATGAAGGAGTATACCACGGAGATCACAGCGGCCTCAGTGGGCGTAAACTTGCCCGAATAAATACCGCCTAGGATGATAACGGGAGAGAGGATTGCCCAGAAGGCATCCTTGAATGCAATCCATATCTCACGCAGGCTGGAAGCATGATCCTTACCGCCATAGCCATTCTTCTTGGAAACTAAGTAGCAGACCACCATCAGGGCAGCGCCCATCATGATGCCGGGCAGGAAACCGGCGGTAAACAGATCGGTAATAGAAGTACCGGACACCACACCGTAAATCACAAAGGGAATGGACGGCGGGATAATCACACCGATGGTTCCCGCGGCAGCTGTCAGAGCTGCGCTGAAGGACTTGCTGTATCCATGATTCACCATCTCGGGGATCATGAAAGCGCCCACAGCGGAAACGGTAGCCACGGCAGAACCAGAGATTGCGGCAAAGAACATGCACACGATAATGGTTACCATGCCCAAGCCACCGGTCAGATGTCCCACCAGAGAATCGAAGAAGTTGACCAGCCGCTTGGCGATACCGCCGCCGCTCATCAAGTTGCCAGCCAGCATAAAGAACGGGATGGCCAGAAGAGGGAAGGAATCCACGCCGGTGATCGCCTTCTGCGCAATGATGACCAGAGGGATATCAGAGAAAAAATAAATTGCAATCAGGCTTGAAAGACCAATGGCATAGCCAATGGGGACGGTCAACAGAAGCAGTACGAAAAAGCTTCCAAACAGTACGGCTGCACTCATGTGTTCATACCGCCTTTCTCAGACTCGTCAGGCTGGGGTCCAAATAAATTCTTGATATCCACCCATAGCACACTCAACAGCCGCACACAAACCAGTATGGATGCGATGGGGAATATGGAATAGACATAGGTAAGCGGCAGTCCCAATCCAGAGGATACTGCGTGTCTAGCGGCCATAGACTGCATAAGCTCCCATCCATTGACGGCCATATAGCCGCAGAACAGGAACCAAATCATGTCCGCCAAGAAACTGATAAAAGCCTGAACTCGTTTGTTCTTTAGAAAGGAGAAGATCAGGGTCACTCGAATATGCTCATTATACTTCAAGGCAATGCTGCTACCCAGCCAAATTTGCCAGATAAAAATATACCGCGCCAGTTCTTCGGACCAGGTAAGGGAATTTTTGCTCAAGCGCATGATGACTTGCACAAACACCAACAGTACATTGACGATCAGACTTCCGACCAGAAGGTATTCCTCCGCGTGGTCGTAAAAACTGCGGATTCTTCCCAATAAAGCTTTTTTCTCCATGTCAAAGCTCCTTCACATATGTTCCGGCGGGACGGTCCGCAGACCGGACCGCCCCGCCGAGCGCTCTGATTACTTGTTGTATTTATCAGCCATGTCGAAAAGTTCGTTGCCAAACTCGCCTCTGTACTTCTCGTACATGGGGGCCAGAGCGGCCTTGAACTCATTCTTCTGGTCGTCGCTCAAGTAGTTGACTTCCATGCCTTCTTCCTCGAGCTTCTTCACATAGAGGTCGGTGTCCTTCAGCTCCATGGCACGCTGTTCCTTGACAAATTCCGCGGCGGCCTCGCTCACAATTGTCTGCTGCTCGGCAGTCAGCTTGTTGTCAAAGAAGTCCTTGTTCATGATGAAACCCAGGAAGTTGTTGACGTGCTCGGTGACACTCAGGTACTTCTGGACCTCCTGAAACTTGGTGGCGTATATCAGGGAGGGGGGATTCTCCTGACCGTCAACGGTGTGCTGCTGCAAGCCGGTGAACAGCTCGCTAAAGCTCATGGGGGTGGCGCTGGCGCCCAGAGTGTTGAAGAAGTCGATAAAGACCTGATTCTCCATCACGCGCATCTTCAGGCCCTTTAGGTCGTCAGGGCAGGTGATGGGGCGGGCACTGTTGGTCATGCTTCTCAGGCCGTTGTAGGAGTAGCCCAAGCTGTGAATGCCCACGTTCTCCAACTGCTGATTGAAGTATTCGCCCAGATCGCCGTCCATAGCAGCGAAGGACTGCTCGGCGTTGTTGAAGAGCCAAGGCATGTCCATGATGCCGAATCTGGCATCATAGGCGACTAAGACGGAGGTGGAGGGCAGAGCGGCCTCCAGAGTACCCATGGCCACGGACTCGGTAAGTTCGCTGTCGCCGCCCAGTGAGCTGTTGGGATGGATGACAACCTGAATGCTGCCGTTAGAATTCTTTTCCACAGGTTCCTTGAAATACTTCACCAAAGCCTGATGGGTAGAGCGGTCCTCCGCCTCCACATGGCCAATGTCGATCGTTACAACGGAGGAACTGTCGGTATTCTCCTGACCCGCATTCGCAGGCCCCTTGTTGCCAGAGTTTCGGCCACAGGCAGTCAAGCTCATACTCATAACGCTGGCCAAGGCGAGAGCAGTCAATCTCTTAGCAAACTTCATAGCATTGCATTCCTTCCTAATATGTAATTGTTGTTTACAGAATTTCGATCACACCATTATTTGCATCCACGCGTACACGGTCGCCATCCTGAACCGTCTCATAGAACTCGGGACTCACCTTGTCCACCATGGGAACCTCCATGATGATGGCGCTGGACACCAGAACCGTCTCCGGGAACTGCACCACCATGGCGGCGGGCATGTTCTTGTGCATATTAAGCTGAAACAGGCCGTCAGCCTGAACCACGGAACTTCCCTTGCCGCCGGGGAAAATCAGGATTTTGTTGGCGACAGATTTGCCCTCCAAGTCATGAGCCTTCTCGATGACGTCGCCCGTTTCGGGATTCATCAGATAAAACATGATGTGGTCCTTGGAGACAATCGCCTCCGCCTCCACGCAGCCTTCGGAAATCTTATGACAATTGAACTTTTTCATGGTTACTTTACCTCCCCGGTCAGAGCCGCTTCAATGCAGGTGTTCAAATCACGAATGACAAAGTTGATGCCGCGGCGCTGAGGATAGTAGGCACACTTGGGAGACTCCGTTACACCAACCTTGCCCCGCAGGTGACGCCAGCAGGGCTGGTCGGGACAGGTGTCGGCCACGATGTTGCCGCCGGCGGCGGTAATGATCTCATCAAAGCCCATACGGACAGCCATATCCTTCACCAGACTGGAGGTGAGAATCCACATTTCCTTTTCCAGTTTCTTGCCCTCAATCTTGTTGGCAATGTACTTTACCTCTTCCAGAGTGAAATGGGGGCAGCCGAACATGGCAAAGTCGATCTTACGGTTGCCTTCCAGAGAGATCTCTTTGAGAATATCCTCCATGTCCTGATTCGTCAGGACCACCGTTCTCTTGGGAGCCTTGCCGCCGAAGGCGGTTTCCATATCGGGAGCCTCGGGAGTGACGCCCAGAATGTGGTACATGCCGTAAGCACCGGAGGTGTTCAGCTCCGCGCCCAGATTTCTCAGGGCCTCCTTGGTGATCGTCTCACGCGGCATACCGGTGAAAACAGGGATACCATCGCCGATTTTCTTGCCCAGCATACCGAGGATGTGGTAATCGTAGGGAGTCTTCAGGTCGGCCTGAACCTCGACCAGAATGTCGCCCTTGCGGTTCTCGTCCAGCAGCAGACCGTACTCAGGAACGAAGCCGGTCACAGCGGCGCACAATGCGCTGTTGGCGCCCTCACGGTTGCTACGGGCACCCCAAACAGCGTTGACGTAGGGGGTCGCACTGGACTCGGAAAAAGCGATGACCTCCTGATACATGGGTACGTTGGTGTCGATGTAGGGCGTGCAGTTATAGCTCAGCTCAGCGCCGATCGCCTTGTAGGCGTTGTGGGTGCGCTGCATCAAATCCGCAAACTTGGGATCGACCATATCCCTTTTAGTGAAGAAGTCATAGCAGAAACCGGGGTTGACTGTGGGGGTCACGCGGCAGTGGGCGCCCTCGTTGAGCAGCTTTTCGCAGAACCAGAGATCTGCGTCCTGATTGGAAAGAGCCACATGCGCTTTGGTGATAGGTACCATGCGTTCCGCATCAAAGCACTCGCCAATGGCGACCTGAATCTTCATGGCATAGGCAGTGCCTTTGCCATACTTTCCGTCCAGCATATCCTGCTGCATCTGTGTGAGTTTAATTGAAACCGCCTCCTAAAATAATCATTGATTGCTTTATTGGAATCTATTGCTGCTTAAATTACGGGTTAGCCATTTACCAGATCGTCCGGGCGCTCGCCCCGGTACATTTTCATGGCATTACGAAGGGTTCGCATCTTCAGTTCCTGATAGGACTCCACCGAAATATAGGAAACATGGGGCGTAACGATCAGATTTTCGTGTCCAAAAATCTTCTCGTCGGGCGCGGGAGGCTCGTGGGTGATGACGTCTACCACCGCGCCGGCAATCACACCCTGATCCACGGCAGCAATCAGATCGTCCTCCACCAGAATCCCTCCGCGGGCGGAGTTGATGAGCACCGCGCTCTTTTTCATTTGAGAAAAATGATGCATCGACAGCAGATGATGCGTTGCGGGGGTGTACTTTACGTGAACCGTCACAAAATCGGCCTGTGCCAGCCCCTCCTCCAGAGAAACCGGCTCAATGCCCGCCTTCCCCAGCGCATCCGCGGAAGCATGGGGGTCATAACCGACGACCCGCATTCCCAGTGCCTTAGCGCGCGCCGCAACCGTCTGGCCGATCCGGCCGCAGCCGACCACCGCCAAAGTGCAATTGCTCAGACGATGGATGGGGCGATCCACCGCACCGGCTCCCCACAGGCCATTTTTCAGGTTGTCGTTGAAGAAGTCCAGTTTCTTATTAAAGCGGTACATGGCAGCCATCACATAGTCGGCGATGTCCTCAGCGCAGTAACCCTGCACATTGGTAACCGGGATGCCCTTTTCCTTGGCGGCTTTTATATCAATGCGGTCATAACCGCCGCCGTAGACCGCGATTCCCTTGCAGTTCTCCAAACGGTCGATTGTCTCCTTGGGGATGCTGGCATAGACCTGTGCCAGAATTAGATCAGCCCGATAACCAAACTCCTCCAAGTCTGCCTTGTAGTCATAAGTGGAGCGGCGAATCGTACACCCGGGATACTCCTTGGGGAGGACGTCGTGTTCTACCTCGTAGTCACCCCACTCCTCATCAATAATCCAAATCAGGGGTTCTTTCATTGTTCGTCAGATCCTTTCCATCAAGCACTTTTTCTTAGGACTTGCGTTCTCTTTTCACTGCTGTGCCAACTTGTATGCTACATGTATTTTACTTGTATACTTTATCTTGCACTTACATATTACTCTCTTCACGCATTCCCGTCAATCTATTTACTCTACTAATATTTTTGAGCTGCTTTGTGCATTTTTGCCATAATCATTCTTGCTATTTAACTCTGCTTGCCGCTTCTGCACAATGTTTTTGAAATTGTGAGGAGATTCTCGCAGTGCAGGAATTACCCTTGAAAAGAAGTGCTTCTGTCACAAAATGGTATACTTTATATAAGCATCTGGCTGAAGTAATACCAGGAGTTGCACGGCATGCTTTATCCGGGCGGTTGCTTTGGCAGAATTGGTATGGGCGGATATGAGGGGGTGCTGTTTTTTGTGCGGCACTAGGAAATAGTCAGAGGAATACAGCGGTTTGATGAAGCACAGAAACAGAGATTTTCTTTCAAATGAGTCTGCCCGATAATACTTACCGAAACAGAAATCGCTTTCGTCCACAAGGTAATAAGCTGGTTTTTTCTAAGTTCTTTGAAGTATTCTGCATTTGTTACGTTCTAATGTTAGCCTCTCGCATAGGGGCGGGAGCCTTCCTATTTGGTGACGATGCGCGTTTGCTCGGCAATTGGCGCCCCACTTTTTCGGGGTGAGCCGGTAGTCAAAACGGCCTTGTATCGTCTGAACAGCGCTTATTGCCGCAGTTTTTTTATAGGACTTGATGTAGGTTGAGGCCGTGGACATCGCTTCTTATAAAGAGAAATTGCTTTTTGTTTGGACAGCATGATATAATTTACGAAATTTATTTTAAATTTTGAGATGCAACCAATAGTTGCCGGATAGTTAGTAGAGAAGAAAGTGCGGTTCGGTAGAATAGTGGCAAGAGGTGATTCTATGGAACTTGGAGAAAAACTGAAAAACCACAGAATCGAAAAAGGTTTGTCGCAGGAACGTCATACCGGACGCGGTGCTGGTTTTCATCAGGTTTGTGCTGCTGCTGTCCAGCACCATTTGGATGGCGTTTCATCTGCGATATGAGAAAGATCCGGAACAGTGCAGAAAAAACACAAAAATCGAACTGGCGTATGGCCACGGTTCTGCTCATCGTCGCCCTGTCTGCGTATTTCAGCCATTTTACATTCTTAGGATCCGTGCTGCTTCTCGCCATCTGCATCGGCTATGTCTTATGGATCAACCTCAATACATGAATCGCACCTTTGTAAAAAAGAAAACGGACGATTGAAGTTTTATTTGTAGGTAAAGAAGCGGACTGGACAGGTAACCAAGGAGCGAAAATGCTAGAGATTTTGCTTGATTCATTATGGAACGCGCCATGGAAGGCGCTGCCTCCAAAAACTTTCCAAAAGCCTTGCGCTATTTTTTATTTTGGGGAATCGTTACCGTTTTTTCTCTTGTAGCAGCTGTGCTTTATTGTTCTTCTCACTTCGTTTCATCATTATATGGATGAGGGAGAGCAGGAAAAGGTCGCGCATTTGTGCTTTTTAATGGCATATTACCTGTTTATTACCCTGACCCCACCCGGTTCATGCCAACTCGCTATGCACTATATTAAACAAGCCATTGCCTTAAATCCTCTTGAAACATACAAGGGATGGCTGCCGCTCATAGAAAAAGGCAACTAAAAACTACCTTGAAAACAGACGAAAAAGTTGCATTTATGTAATGCAGTTTAAGGAGAGAGCATCCATGAAAAAAATAGATACACAAGGAATTACCTACATAGAGACTTTGGAGGGCAGTAAAGACTGGTATTGGGGAACCGACTATACAAGTGGTGACTTGTATGAAGCAGAAGAACTTTTTAAACAAGGCCATCCTATCAATCAAAACAGGCTTTTGTTTATCCATTATCCAGACGGGAAAACAGTTCAGCCTGTGGTTGCGGGAAAAGGGCAATACTTTGGGCGACCGATTTACTACGACAACCGCATTTATATTCTGATGGTTGATTTTCCAAATGGAAAGATAAAGATACTGCAATTTAATGATGCAACGGAACAAACTTTAGCCTTGGTGGAGATTCCTCTCGCAACGGTAGAAGATTGTTATAATCTGTTGTTGAAAACATCGCCCCTCATGCTGACTAGACAGTCAAGCGATAACAAGTTCCAAATACTGTGGCCGGAGAAAGTGGAATTTAATATTGAAAATACGGAGAGTTTTTACTTTAGAATAGGGGAAAAGCTGTATTTTTCCGCGTGGTATGAAGATCCGGATTACAGAGAAGAGATAATGGTCCGAAACATGGATACAAGCAAAATTGTTGACAGAGTTTCAGGGAGTATCACAGTGATGCCAGATGGTCAAATGTGGATTTTAGGCTAAGAAAATTGCCGGTTTCTGCTTCTGCGGCTATCTTCGCAAAGGCGTAAAAGTTTGTAGAAGCAATATCTTCAGAATTATTACGAAGGGAAACCGAAACCGACGATCCCACGCCACCGGGGGTGCGAAAGGAGCGGGCCGATGCAGTAATTAAAAAAGTTGGCATAAAAGCCAAAAGCAAGCATTGTTCCGCGTTCACACGCATGTCCTTTACAAATAAAAGAAAGAGGTATACGATGATGACAAAGAAACTGGCAAGTTTAGCTTTAGCACTGGTCATGTGCCTGTCTCTGTGTGTCCCGGTGCTGGCGACTGAACAGCAGATCGGATATTCTGATTCATGTATGCTTGAGCGCGGGTATATGCTTTCAAGCAAAATTCTGGATAATGGGCATCTTTTAGTTTCATTGTCTAAAGAGATACTCTGCTTGAATCAACTGAAACTGATTATGAAAACCAAACCCTGATTACCGTTAGTTACAGCAACACAACACGAGCTGCATCGACTCAAGTAATTACTTTTGAGAGTTTTATGGGAAATAGTGCTCTTGATCAAAACAACCTCTCTGAAAATCCTAGTACCTTAGCCGTTAGGGCATACAGTCACTTTGCCGACGTTTCTTTTCGCTCACAAATTGGCACCGACTTTTTCTTTACTCCAACAGCTCAAGTTTTTGTTCGGACCAATACACCGGGTGATTTAGTCGTACAAAGAGTGCAAGTTAGCTCTCTTGGAAACAGTGTGACGCAAGTTGTTTCTTTATTTTCTGTTGTGTTGGGCGTGGTCTTTCCTGAATTATCCATAGTAAAATCTTTTCTGATTGCATTGGGTATTCTTATTGGCGGTAATGCAGTCAGTCAATCTGTTGATTATGCGGATCTTGAAAGCCGCCGATATGGAGAAAGCCTCCGGGCAACTTATAATAACCGTAGTGTTGATTACGTCGAAGGTGCCCGTATCGTTGCGTCCGGAGCAGCAAGTAATGGGAAATATGCTAATCAGACATTTTATGATGGTATGTGTTCGTATAATATTTTGAGTGGAAATCTTGCGCAAGGTCAACAAATTTTCAACAGCTTCTTTAGTGGCTACGGGACGTGCAGAAGTATGACCGTTACCGCTGTCTGACCGCTATCAAACCAGTATTTTGATTCAAAGTGGAGGGCTGTTATATGAATCGTTTCCGCCGCTGGCTTTGGCTTATGCTGATTTTTGTTGGAATTGTACTGTTTCTTTTGTGGTATCATCCAATTTTGGAAAGCGGCATTCCGAAAGATGCCTCAAACTGGGTGGAGAAGCAAACAGGGGCCGATTTTCAAGGATTCTCTTTGATGGAAACGCGACAATATGCACCCTTTCTGCTTCTTCTGGGCCACGGCAACAGCGGCGAATCCGCATATCTGCTGTCTTATGAACAGATTCTGTTTCTCCCTATTTACCGACGCTATATGCTGGTCAGCAACGCAGAGCGGGTATCCACAGGCATCGGTCTTCAGCCCTACGCCTATTCTCGTCTGGAGGCGATGCTTACGCCGCCCTACGACAAAATTCTGGTGCGGGTATGGGATACGGATGGAAGCGTTTCTCTGGTCCCTTAGTGCAACGAGCATGTTGCTCAAATAAGGGAGGTCAGGAAAGCATTCCTTCCGGTTGCCGCTCAACTGAATTCAGCACAAAGGGACAGAGCCGCGGCTCTGTCCCTTATTCTGCCCGCAGGAGCAATGGCAGACTAGTAGCTTTCGGTCCTTCGTCCGACCCACAATAATCACGATGTGAGATTCACTTTTAAACAGGGCAGAATCTCTAGGCTGAGCGGTGTTTTTGCCTCTTTCTCCGACTTGCACTTTAGTGCAAGCCCCGGGAAACACGCAAATGGCAAGCAGGGCAAGTGTGGCCAATTTACCACGCAGCTTATCTTCCTACGTGTTTGCAGAGTGCTTCGAAGGTCTTTTCGCTGATGTCGTGCTCAATTTTGCAGGCGTCCTTCCGTGCGGTTTCCTCGTCTACGCCAAGACAAATCAGATACTCGGTCAACAACTTATGCCGGGTGTACATTCGCTGGGCGATTTCCATGCCGGTCTCGGTGAGGGTGATGTGGCTGTCGCTGTTCATGGTAATATAGCCGCCCTCCCGCAGGCGTTTCGTGGCATAGCTGACGGAGGGCTTGGTCACGCCCAACTGTTCCGCCACATCAAGAGAACGGATATAGCCGTGCTTCTCCTGCATCATCAGCATGGCTTCCAGATAGTCTTCAGAGGCTCTGTGTATCGTCATGGCAAGCTGCACCAACTTTCAGTCTTTAATAGGTACAGGTTAACATACTCTAACCAAATTTTCAAGCAGCAAAGAAAATGGAAAAATAAGCCTTGACATTTTTGGTTAGGGTAGTTAAACTAAAAGACGGTTAGATATTACTAACCAATTGTTTTTCCGTCTGGTTAGTTTATGCTAATCCGCAAGAATATAGGTGGATGGAGTCGCGCCTCGGATCCGGCTATTGCGCATACAAGCGGAGTGCAAACCACTGTATTTCATTTCCACCATCGAAAAAATAGAGCTTTACGCTATGGAGGCAAGAGGATGAAACAATTATCGCAGACGCAGTTAAAACCGGAGTATTCCAACTGGGTTTCCAAATGGATACCCATTACGGGAGGCATAGCAACCGTCCTGCTCGCGGCGGGCTCGGTCACCGTTTTCAGCCTGACCAAGCAAACGACATGGCTTGGTCTGGTGCTGATTGTGCTGGCGGTTATCGCCTGCGTGGTTACCCTCTACATGTTCATTGCCCGGGGAATCCTTTCCTATCATGGCGGCGGCGTTCAGGGCAAAGTTCTGGACGGCGTGCTGTCCCAATTGGAGGCGCTGGGCTGGGACGGCAAGGGAAAGCTGCTGGACATCGGCTGCGGCAGCGGAGCGATGAGTATCAAAGCCGCGAAGAAATTTCCCGATGTGGTTGTCACCGGCATGGACTATTGGGGTGCAGGCTGGGATTACAGCAAAACTCTCTGCGAGAGCAATGCCAAGATCGAGGGCGTCGCGGAGCGGATCACCTTTCAAAAGGGAGATGCCGCAAAACTTGATTTTTCAGATGGGACCTTTGACGCGGCCATCAGCAATTTTGTGTTCCACGAGGTCATGAGCCAGCCGGACAAGTTTGCGCTGGTACGGGAGGCGCTGCGTGTAGTAAAACCCGGCGGATATTTTGTTTTTGAGGATATATTTTTCGCAAAGAGTCATTACGGGGATATTCATAAATTTGTCAAGGCATTGGAGCCTTACACCGCAGAGGTTCATTTTTTGGATATGCGCCGCCCGGACTATGCACCGGTACTTCTGAACACGCCGTTGATTTTGGGGCAGATGGGTATCATCTGCGGCAGAAAATGAGGAATCATGTCTGGAATATACTTTCTGCGAAACTTTGATGTGGCACGTCCTAGCTGGTACGCGGCTCCGCTATGCCAATCAAAGTGCAGTGAAAGAGAGAGGAGACAGGAAAAATGAACCGCATGATTCTAAAAATTGACGGGATGGCCTGCGGCATGTGTGAGTCCCATGTAAACGACGCCATTCGGCGGGCGTTTCCGGTCAAAAAGGTATCCTCCTCCCGCAGCAAGGGAGAAACGGTCATTCTGACCGAGACGGTTATTGACGAGGCGGCATTGAAAGAAGTAATCGGCAAGACCGGCTATACGCTTACCTGCGTCAAGACAGAGCCTTATGAGAAGAAAGGACTGTTTGGTCACATATAGACGGAAGAAAGCGATGCAGGAGGAGGGGATGCCGTGAGCGCAACGGAACGCGAAAAGCAAATATACGGACCCGGCGTAGAAATTGTTCGCCGCGAGAAGGGCTGCACGGTTTACCGGCTTGCCGATGAAACGGGCGAGGCCGTGATGACAAGTTATCAGGTGTTTCCCGGCGTAGATGTCATTTATAACGATGTACATAGACCGGTCTGCGGCACTGATGTACTGCCGCTGGATGGACTGCTGGAAATCGACCACTGCCGCGAGGGCCGCATGGAGTGTGAGGTTTGCGGCGAATATATTTACATGACGCCCGGTGATTTGACTATCCACAGAAAGGTTGGAAACGTTCATAACACCTATTTTCCACTTAGCCACTATCACGGTATCACCGTCGCCCTTGACACAGACTCCGCCTCCCGGTGTCTGAGTTGTATTTTGGAGGATACCCCGGTGAAGTCCTCGGAGCTGATGGAGCGTTATTGTCAAAATCACGCGTGTACCGTCATTCGTGCGCGGCCCGGCATCGAACACATTTTCTCGGAGCTGTATTCCATTCCCGAACAGATTCGGGAGGGCTATCTGAAAATCAAGGTCATGGAACTGCTGCTGTTTCTGGGTGGAACAGACCTTGCTGCCGACGCCGTATCCGATTCGAGGTACTTTCCTGCGGCACAGGTGGAGGCGGTCAAGGCGGCGAAGGAATATCTGACGCAGCACACGGAAAAGCATATCACCGTCAGTGAGCTGGCGGAACGGTTCGGTATTTCACAGACGACTCTGAAAGCCTGCTTCAGGGGTGTCTTTGGGGAATCCGTCTATACCTTTGCCCGGCAGTTCAAAATGCAGAAAGCCGCTGTGCTCTTGCGGCAGACGAATAAAAATGTGATGGAAATTGCGGGAATCTTTGGTTACGACAACGGCAGCAAATTTGCCAAGGCCTTTCGTGATGTGATGGGGGAAACCCCTGACAAATACAGGCGCGCTTCCCGTGCGGATTGGGCGCCGGAAAAAACCGTGAAAAATGTCCGAATGGAGCGGAAGCCAATCAAAAAGATTGGTATCATTTAAACATTTAAGAACAGGACGGTGATCGCATGAAGATTCATAAAACATTTGCATGGCTGACCGTGCTGTGCTTTCTGCTTGCCATCATTGCAGGCTACGAAAAGAAATAAAGGAGGCTGATCGTATGGATTGGTGCAAACTGAAGCTGGTGGCTGGCGGCGCTCTTCTGAGCACGCTGGGATACCGCATTCTCAGGAGCCGGGACGCAAAGAAACTCTATTCCTTTGCCGCCGCCACCGTGCTGCGGGAGAAGGAACACATCATGGGCATTGTGACGGACATCAAGGAGGACTGCTGCGACATTTATGCCGATGCAAAGGCGATAAACGAAAAATATGCCGAGGAAAACGACAAAATAATTGAGGATCGGGCAATCCGCCAAGCAGCTGCGGCGGAAAGCGCCGCAGAATAACCCCAAACAGTCATGGAGAGGCCGCCGCAGGGCGGCTTTTCTTTATAACGGAGGCAGCTATGAAATGCAAAATACTCCATGAATCCAAAGGCAGATTGCGCGTGCATCTGATGCAGACGCGCATGACGCTCGCGCAGGCCGATGTGCTCGAATATTATATGAAAACCGTAGATGGCGTAACGGATGTGCAGGTCTACGACCGGACAGGCGACGCTGTCATTCACTATCTCTGCGGCAGAGCCGCGATCATCAATGCACTGTCCGCTTTTTCCTATGAAAGCAGCGCCGTCTTTGCTCCCGAACATACCGGACGGGAACTGAACCGCGCGTATGAGGACAAAATCGTTTTTACGGTGCTCGGCCGCGCGGTCAGTCGGCTGTTTATTCCGATGCCTGTCCGCATCGCCGCGGCCGCTTTCAAATCCGGCGGTTATCTTTGGAAGGGCATTCGCGCCTTGCTCCGCGGCAGACTGGAGGTAGCGGTGCTGGATGCAACCGCCATCACCGTCTCCATGCTGCGGGGCGATTACGAAACGGCTTCTTCCATCATGTTTTTACTGAAGCTGGGCGGCATTCTGGAAGAGTGGACCCACAAAAAGTCGGTGGATGATTTGGCTCGCAGTATGGCGCTGAATGTGGAAAAGGTCTGGCTGCAGGTGGACGGAACGGAGGTGATGGTCCCCGTTACACAGATTCGTGTTGGCGACAGCGTGGTTATTCGAACCGGCAACATGATCCCTCTGGACGGCAAAGTCATCTCCGGCGAGGCCATGATTAATCAGGCATCTATGACCGGCGAATCCATGCCGGTGCGCAAGACTGTGGGAAGCTATGTCTATGCCGGAACCGCCATTGAGGAGGGCGAGTGCGTCGTCTGCGTGGATAAGGTTTCCGGCAGCGGGCGCTATGACCGTATCGTCAAAATGATTGAAGAATCGGAAAAGCTCAAGTCCATGACGGAGGACAAGGCCTCCCATCTGGCCGACCGGCTGGTGCCATACAGTCTGGGCGGCACCGTGTTGGTCTATCTGCTGACCCGCAATGTCACCAAAGCGCTCTCGGTGCTGATGGTGGATTTCTCCTGCGCCCTGAAGCTGTCCATGCCCATTACGGTGCTCTCCGCCATGCGGGAGTCGGGTTTTTATCACATTTCGGTGAAGGGCGGCCGCTTTCTGGAGGCGGTGTCCGAGGCGGACACCATTGTATTTGACAAAACGGGGACGTTGACCCATGCTGCCCCACAGGTGGCCCAGCTTGTCACCTTTGGCGGCCGGGACGAAAACGAAATGCTGCGCTTAGCTGCTTGTTTGGAGGAGCATTACCCCCACTCCATGGCCAACGCCGTGGTGCAGGAGGCCACAAAGAGGGGACTGCACCACGAAGAACGCCATTCCAAGGTGGAATATGTGGTGGCACATGGTATTTCCAGCCTTGTGGAAAACGAAAAGGTCATCATCGGCAGCTATCACTTTGTCTTTCAGGATGAGGGCTGCCGGATTCCCGATGAGGGGAGGATACGCTTTGACAGTCTGCCCGACGAGTATTCCCATCTCTACATGGCCATCGGCGGAGAACTGGCTGCGGTGATCTGCATTGACGATCCTCTGCGGGAGGAGGCTTCCGCCGTGATTACCAGTCTGCGGAGGCTGGGGCTTCAGAAAATTGTGATGATGACCGGTGACAATGACCGCACCGCAAAAGTTGTTGCCAAGGCCGTCGGCGTGGACGAATATCACGCCGAGGTGCTGCCGGAGGACAAAGCGGAATTTATCCGCGCCGAGCACGAGGCCGGGCGAAAAGTCATCATGATTGGCGACGGCGTTAACGATTCTCCCGCCCTCTCTGAGGCCGACGCCGGAATTGCCATTGCGGATGGAGCGGCCATCGCCCGGGAGATTGCCGATATCACCATCTCCGCCGACGACCTGTTTGCCCTTGTGACCCTCAAAGCACTCAGCGATGCGCTGATGGCCCGCATCCGCGGCAACTACCGCTTTATCATCGCCTTCAACGGTGTGCTGATTGCGCTGGGTGTGGCAGGAGTGCTGCCGCCGGCGACCTCCGCGCTGCTGCACAATGCCTCGACCCTTGGCGTCAGCCTGCACGGCATGACAAATCTTCTTGCATAATATGTCCGTTTGGAGCTTTCTCCGCCCATTTGGAGCGGAGAAAGCTCCTGCTTTTTTATATAATAGTTTCTGTAATGAAATCGTGCCATTAGGCACTGTTTTTTAGCGTTGCGGTTAAGGTTATCTAACTAAAGAGAGGAGGTGAAGCGGTGAGTGTTGTCATTCTGGGAGGAAACGAATGTATGGAGCGCCGTTATAGGGAGCTCTGTGGTGAATATGACTGTCAGGTAAAGGTGTTCACAAAGGCGGCCGGAGGACTGCGGAAGAAACTTGGCGAGCCGGATCTGTTGATCTTTTTTACAAGTACCATGTCTCACAAAATGGTGCGGGGCGCGATGAGCGAAATCAAAGGGACGAATACCATTATCGAGCGGTGTCACACCAGCTCTGCATCTGCACTGCGCGGAATATTGGAAAAGCATACCGGCTTGGAGGCGTAACAGGTCGGAAGAGCGGTTGATGCGCCATTATACGCCGGCGCGGGCGGGCATTAAAACGGGCGCTCTTTCGTCCTGTCCGTTTAAATCAAAAAGCAGATCAAAACTGTGAAAGCGCAGTCTGCAACGAAGCCCCGATGCAATTGGGGTGAAAATCCGCAAGGCGCCGGGCGCGGCTCTGGCGGAATGAGGAATGAGAAAGGAAATAAATCAATGAAAACGGAAAAAAGAGGCGCTGCTGCCCTGATTGCGGCAGTAATGGTTCTTGCGCTGGCGCTGAGTGGGTGCAGTGCGCAAAAAACAACCGTCGGCTTTGTCGGCGGCAGCGGCACAGCGGATGACCCTTATCAGATTGCGACCGCAGAGCAGTTGGAACGGGTTCGCAACGAACTGACAGCAAGCTATGTGCTGACGGCGGATATTGATCTTGTCGGCATTGAGAATTGGACGTCTATTGGAGATGTCAAGCTAAGCGCCACCGATCCGGAAACCGGTGAAGTGGATTTTTCCACAGCCTTTTCCGGCACCTTTGATGGCGGCGGCTATACGATTTCCAATTTAAACTGCACGGCGGCTGACGACAGCATTGCAGCGGGCCTCTTCGGCTGTATGACAGGAACCGTGACCAATCTGACCATGGAAAACGCCGTGGTGATCGGCAGTGAAACGAATATGGCTATCGGCGGCGTGATGGGCTACGGTATGGGAACGGTCACTGACATCACCCTGAAGGGCGATAATACCATTACCGGCATCAACTGCGTAGGTGGCATTGTTGGCGGTAATCAGGGCAGGGTGGACGGCTGCACCGTAGAAAATGCCGATATCGTCGTCATTGGCGATAACGACTTTACGGGCGGACTCATTCAGTGTGATATTGCGGAGTGCGGCGGCCTTGTGGTGGGCGGCAGCTTTATGGGCACTGTGGACAACTGCACCGCAAATGGAACGGTCACAGCCACGGGGAATGAGCCGGTGGGGCTTGGCGGTATTGCCGGATGTATTCAGTGTGCCCCCAGTATTACAGGCAACACCGTGACCGTGAGGATCAATGCAGGCAATGGACATGCCATCGGCGGCCTGTGCGGGTATGCAGGTATGGGTGACGATGGAGACGGAACCATCGATCCGCCTTGCAGCATTACCGATTGCACGGTGAATGTCACCGTCAATGCCAATGGTGCCACCCATGTGGGCGGTCTTGTGGGAACCGGGCTTTACTACTATGGCATGGAGGACCGTTTTACTGTTGAAAACTGCTCTGTGCCCGGTGCCATTAATGGCGCGGTTACCCCGGGTACAGTCGCGGGACGCGCGGTCGGCAGTGAAATCATCAGCTGCAAAACGAATGTTAAAATTGATGGAAAACAAAGCGAGAGCCAGATCGGCACAACAGACCGTATGTATCAGGGCGGCGATCAGTATAGCGACGGAAGCAGCAATGTGTAGGAATTGCTGACCGCCGTCTCCGTACTTATCGGCAGCTTTTTTAGGGTGCGACCTTCAACGCCAAGTATGACGCGTATGATTACTGCGCTGTCATCGTAGGCGGGGAGCGTGCGGACCAGGACTTTCAGACTACTTTTTGTTGATGGGGAAAAACGCCCGCAGCTTTCAAAGTTCGTCTACACCGTCAGGCAAGGAAAAAGTGCCCGACCAAACGGAGCCAAACGATGCGCAACGGAGTGGAAACAGCCGCCCCATTTGCTATAATCAAACCTGTTAGGCATCGAAAGATGCCTTCTTACAGGGCAAATGGTTAGTTGCATCTAATTAAAAAGGAGGGGATTCGGTTTGAAAAAAGAATCCGATCTAAAAAAGCTCTTTGGCTATGCCGGGGCGTACAAATACCTGACGATGTGCTCATGGATACTATCGGTGGTCAGCGCCCTGATGGCGCTGGCTCCCTTTGTGTACATTTGGCGTATCATCCGGGAGGTGTTGGCGGTTGCTCCAAACTTTGGCGCTGCGACCGGGCTTGCCCGCAACGGTTGGATGGCGGTGCTGTTTGCGGTGACGTCCATGGTGGTTTATCTGTGTGGGCTCGTGTGCTCTCATCTGGCGGCATTTCGTGTGCAGGCCAATATTCGTTCTCAGGCAATGCACCACATCGTCAAGCTGCCCATGGGCTTTATGGACGACTTCGGCAGCGGAAAGCTCAGAAAAATCGTCAACGAATCCAGCGCCGCCACAGAAACTTATCTTGCCCACCAGTTGCCGGACATGGCGGGCGCGTATGCAACGCCGGTGGGCTTGCTGGCGCTTTTGCTGGTCTTCGACTGGCGGTTGGGGTTACTGAGCCTGATACCCGTCATGCTGGCGTTTGCCATTATGGGAAGCATGACCGGGGCAAAAATGAAGAAAAAGATGGAGGAATATCAAAACTCTCTGGATACCATGTCCAACGAGGCGGTGGAGTATGTGCGTGGCATCCCGGTGGTCAAGACCTTCGGGCAGTCGGTGTTTTCCTTCAAGCGCTTCAAAAGCTCCATCGACGAATATGAAAAATGGGTGGTTTCTTATACGAAAGACCTGCGTCTTCCCATGACGATCTATACCACGGCCATCAACGCGGTGTTTGCGGTGCTGATTGCGGTGGGGCTGATTGTGACCAAAAATGGGGTCACAAACGACTTCCTTTTGAATTTGTTGTTTTACATCATTATTACGCCGGTTATTACCGTCACCCTCAATAAAATCATGTATTCCAGCGAGAATACAATGGTGGTCGCGGACGCGCTGGAACGCATCAACTCCATTATGGCGGTGCAGCCGCTGTCTGAACCCTCCGCGCCGAAGCATCCGGCGGATAACTCCGTGACGCTGGCAGACGTATCTTTCCAATATAAAGACGCCAAGGCAAACGCGCTCACCCACATTGCCCTTGCCATCAGGCCCGGCGAACACGTTGCCCTTGTGGGGCCGTCCGGCGGGGGTAAGACGACGCTGGCAAGTCTGGTGGCCCGCTTTTGGGATGCAACGGACGGAGAGGTGAAAATCGGCGGCGTGAATGTGAAAGACATGGCAAAAGAGGAGCTGATGAACACAGTTTCCTTTGTGTTTCAGGATTCCAAACTTTTCAAAAACTCCATTCTCGAAAATGTCCGCATGGCAAAGCCGGGGGCTTCCCGCGAGGAGGTGCTCTCTGCGCTCCATGCGGCCCAGTGCGGCGATATCATCGAAAAACTCCCCCATGGCATCGACACGGTGGTGGGCACAAAGGGCATCTATCTCTCCGGCGGCGAGCAGCAGCGCATCTCCATCGCGCGGGTTATGCTGAAGAATTCGCCGATTCTTATTCTCGACGAAGCAACCGCCTTCGCCGACCCGGACAATGAGGTAAAGGTGCAATCGGCGTTCACGGAGCTATTCAAAGATAAAACCGTGATTATGATTGCCCACCGTCTATCCACCGTGACGAGCTGCGACCGCATCTACGTGCTTGATAACGGCATGATTGCCGAAAGCGGAACGCATGAGGAATTGACCGCCCAAAGCGGTATCTATAACGCCATGTGGACGCAGTACGGCAAAGCTGCAAAATGGAAGGTAGGTGCTCTCAATGCTTAAATATTTGCAGCATAAATACGCACTCTCTCAAAAGGGTGCAAAGGACATGGTTTGGGCCTTTGTCTCCTGCACGCTGTCCTATCTGGTGTTGATGTTTCCTGTGGGTCTGCTGGTTTCCCTTGTAAGCGACTTGATGAGCGGAACCGGCACTACCCGGACTGCTTTTTATGTGGTTGGAATCGTAATTTGCCTTGGACTGATCTTGGTTACTACTTATCTCCAGTACAACGCCACCTTCTTCGCAACCTACAAGGAAAGTGGCGTGCGGCGGATCACGCTGGCAGAAAAGCTGCGCAAGCTCCCACTGTCCTTTTTCGGAAAGAAAGACCTTGCCGACCTGACCAGCACCATTATGGCCGACTGCGCCACGCTGGAAACGGCCTCTTCCCACTGGATACCGGAGTTAATCGGCTCTATGATTTCCACTCTGCTCATCGCCCTCAGCCTGTTTTTCTTCGACTGGCGCATGGCGCTGGCTGCTCTGTGGGTGCTGCCCGTCTCGTTTGCCGTCATCCTCACTTCCGCCAAAGCGATGAATCGCAAGCAGGCAAAGCAGATGCAAGCAAAAATGGTTTTTGCGGACGGCATTCAGGAGTGCTTGGAATCGGTGCGGGATCTGAAAGCGAACAATGCCGAGGATGAATATCTGGTGGGGCTGGATGCAAAAATCAAAGATGTAGAAAAGAAAACCATTACCACAGAGCTGGGCAACGCCGTGTTCAACGGCTCCGCCCGCATGATCTTGAAACTGGGCATTGCCTCCACCGCGCTGATGGGCGGCACACTGCTGGCAAACGGAACGCTGGATGTGCTGCCCTTCTTTATGTTTTTGCTGGTGGTTTCCCGCATCTACGACCCCATGATCACAACACTGGATAATTTAAGCGCCATCGTCTCCCTGAACATTCCCTGCGGGCGTATGAATGAGATTTTGGAGTACCCCGTACAGGAGGGCGCGGAGCAGCTTACCAATCAGGGCTGCGACATTGTCTTTGATCATGTGGGCTTCGCCTACAACCAGTCGGAGCAGGTGCTGAAGGATGTCACGTTTACCGCCCGGCAGGGCGAGGTCACGGCGCTCATCGGTCCTTCCGGCGGAGGCAAGACCACCGTATCCCGTCTGGCTGCCCGGTTTTGGGATGCCACCAGAGGTACAATTACTGTGGGAGGCATGAATGTGGCAAAAACCGACCCAGAAACGCTAATGGGGCTGTATTCCATCGTGTTTCAGGATGTGACGCTGTTTAATAATACCATTCTGGAAAATATTCGCATCGGACGCAAGGACGCCAGCGACGAAGAGGTTATTCGTGCGGCAAAGTTGGCGCACTGTGATGTGTTTGCCGATAAGCTGCCCCAAGGTTATCACACCCTCATCGGCGAGAATGGTTCGGAGCTGTCCGGCGGTGAACGCCAGCGCATTTCCATTGCCCGCGCTTTCCTGAAAAATGCACCCATTATCCTGCTGGACGAGGCCACCGCTTCATTGGACGTGGAGAACGAGACACTTATTCAGGAGTCGCTGTCTCAGCTTATCCAGAACAAAACGGTGATGATTATCGCGCATAGGATGCGGACGGTTGCCGGGGCGGATAAAATTGTCGTTCTCTCCGGTGGAGTGGTGTCCCAGCAGGGTGCGCCCGCAGAGTTGGAGGCCCAGAATGGTATCTACCGCCACATGCTGGAGCTTCAGCAGCGCACCGGCGCGTGGAAGATGTAGGCGCTTCACGCGATAAGCAAAGTTTACTCATAGAAAACGCAGAGCCAATAACCATATTTACTATGGTTATTGGCTCTGCGCAGTTACTTCGCTCGCCTATCCAATGCGCTTTTACACAGGACATCGTAACTCGGCGTTTTCCTGTGTTCTCCACAACTGTATAAATACCGCGTTCACGAAATACAAGTTTTACCCCGCCAATCACAAACAAGGTCTTGACAGGGAGAAGCATGCCGATATCCCTCTAAGTCCGAGTTTTGGATTGGAGGAATTTTTGCGTATCGACGGCCATTGCCGACCACCCTGACCGCGAATACCCTCAGCAGATGCTCCGCATACTGGCGGGTGAATCTCTGCCCAATATTCTGCATCTGATGCGCGGGCAGTTCTGTGCCATCGACGGGCACACCGTTTACCTATGGGCGTGTCTTCTCTCTCGCTACCAGAGGCAGTGCTTGCGAGCCGGACGATCCCATGCCCAAGGCAAAGCAATACCGGCTCGACTGCGATACGGATCCATGCTATACTGAGAGCATAAAAACGGAATATTCGGAGAACAACAATGAAAAAGATACTATTCATTTGCCACGGCAACATCTGCCGCAGCCCGATGGCGGAGTTTATCATGAAGGATATGATAAAAAAGGCGGGACTCTCGGACGAGTTTCGGATATCCTCGGCGGCGACCAGTGCGGAGGAAATCGGCAACCCGGTGTATCCCCCCGCGCGGCGGATGCTTACCAAACACGGCATCGACTGTACCGGAAAGACGGCGCGGCAGCTCAAAAATGCCGACTACGATTATTACGACCTGCTGATCGGTATGGAACAGGTAAATCTGCGCAACATGCAGCGCATCTGCGGCGGAGACTATGGCGAGAAGATGCATCTGCTTTTGGAGTATGCAGGCCGTCAGGGGGATATCGCGGACCCGTGGTACTCGGGCGATTTTGATGCGGCGTGGCGCGATATTGAGGCAGGCTGCCAAGGGCTGCTGAAGCGATTGAGGGAAAGAACGGATGGCACAGGAAAGGCAGAGAGTTTATGTTGCGATTGATCTGAAATCGTTTTATGCCTCCGTGGAGTGCATGGAGCGGCAGCTCGATCCCATGACCACAAACCTTGTGGTAGCGGATATGAGCCGGACGGAGAAAACCATCTGTCTGGCGGTTTCGCCGTCTCTGAAGGCATACGGCGTACCGGGACGGGCGCGGCTCTTTGAGGTTGTACAGAAGGTAAAAGAGGTCAACGCCCAGCGTAAGAGCCGGGCGCCCGGACGCATATTTACCGGCGCATCCTGCGACGACACAGAGGTAAAATGCAATCCCTCGCTGGCGCTGGACTATATCGTCGCCAAGCCCAGAATGGCGCTCTATATGAAGCGCAGTACCGAAATTTATAACATCTATTTGAACTACGTCGCACCCGAGGACATCCATGTCTATTCCATTGACGAGGTATTCATGGATGTGACCGACTATCTGCACGCCTACCACTGCACCGCTCGAGAGCTCACCATGACTATCATACAGGACGTTTTGAAGACCACCGGAATCACGGCAACGGCGGGTATCGGGACAAATCTCTATCTCTGCAAGATCGCCATGGACATCGGGGCCAAGCGCATCGTGCCTGATAAAAACGGCGTGCGCATTGCGGAACTGGACGAGGCGACTTATCACCGCCAACTCTGGAGCCACCGCCCGCTGACGGATTTCTGGCGAGTTGGCAAGGGCTACGCCAAAAAGCTGGAGGCCAACGGGATGCTCACCATGGGCGACGTGGCGCGCTGTTCTGTCCGAGACGAGGAACGCCTTTATAAGATCTTCGGCGTGAACGCGGAGCTGCTTATTGACCACGCATGGGGCTGGGAGCCCTGCACCATTGCCGACGTTAAAGCGTACAGGCCGGAATCAAACAGCATAGGCTCCGGTCAGGTGCTGCAATCCCCCTATCCTTTTGACAAGGCAAGGATAATCGTGCGGGAGATGACGGAACTGCTGGTGCTGAATCTGGTGGGCAAGGGTTTGGTAACCGATCAGATAGTGCTGACGGTGGGCTATGACATTGAGAATCTGAGCGACGAGGCGCGGCGCAAAGCCTATACCGGCCCGGTATCTGTGGACCGCTACGGGCGCGAGACGCCCAAGCACGCCCACGGCACGGCGAATCTCGGCTGGCAGACCTCCTCCACAAAGCAGATCGTGGGCAGCGTTTTGGAGCTTTTTGACCGCGTTGTGGACCCAAAACTCACGGCGCGGCGAGTTTATCTCACGGCAAACCATGTAGTGCCGGAGGGCGAGGCTGACCGGCAGCCCGACGTTGAACAGCTCGACTTATTCACGAATTACGAAGCTGAAAAGGAAAAACGTGAACGGGAGGTATCCGCTTTGGAGCGTGAAAAACGGATGCAGCGCGCTATGCTCGCTATACAGGAGAAGTTTGGAAAAAATTCCATTCTGAAGGGCACGAATTTGCAGGAGGGAGCGACGACCATCGAGCGCAATGAACAGATCGGAGGGCACAAAAAATGAGCGAACGATACGACGATATCATTGATCTGCCCCACCATGTCTCTGCCACGCACCCGCAAATGGCCCGGCTTGACCGGGCGGCGCAGTTCGCTCCCTTCGCCGCACTGACAGGCTATGAAGCGGCGGTCGAGGAAATGGCTCGACTGACAGATCGGCACATTGAACTGGACGAGAGCGCGAAGGCGGCTCTGGACGAAAGACTTCAGTTTCTTCAGGGGCATATTGGAGACGAAACCGAAGTCACAATCACATACTTTATGCCGGACAAAAAGAAAGTCGGCGGCGCTTATATTGAGGCATCCGGAACGGTAAAAAAGATTGACGGCTATGAGCGAGCCGTGATAATGTGCGACGGCACAAAAATACCGATAGACGAGATCCTCCAAATCGAAGGAAACCTGTTTCGCTTCCTTGATCCCTTTGCATGATGTGTGCGCGGTATAACAATAAGATAACAGCTTTGGGTCTGTCAGGCCGGGAATTTGAACGGCCCCTCTCGGGCCAAAATGAGTTGATAAAAAGCTGCACAGTAAAAACGCCGCGCGAAAGTGCGGTATTTTTGTATTTGTCAGGGGTTTTGACAAAAATGGGGGGCGAACAAGTTTGACTTTTAAAATCAACCAGAACCTCAACTTGCAGAATGCGTTGTCCTAATCTGCGGGCCGGTCAGCTGCTCTGCTGTAAGTTGTTTTTAAAAATCAAAATTACTTCATCGTTTTTATCATTGCCTGCGTCTAATGGATAAAGCGCTTTGATTTTCTGCGGAAAAGGAGTTCCCGATATGGTGATCAGCCAAGTTGAATATGCACGGCGGGTTCAGGCCGGACGCGGCCAATTTTACCGCATTGCGTATTGCTATGTGAAAAACACACAGGATGCACTGGACATTGTAAGCGAGGCAATTTACAAGGGCCTTTCTTCTCTGCATCAGTTGAAGCAGGCAGATTATTTTGATACATGGATGACCCGAATCGTCATCAATGCAGCGTTGACCCATTTGCGAAAGGCGGTCAATCAGCCAGCGAACAAAGGTGAACTGCCGGAGGATATCCGGGTGGATGAGGCTGCGCTTTCGGTAGAGGCGTCGTTGGATTTATATGAGGCGCTGGAACTGTTGGAGCCGAGTGAACGATCTCTTGTGATTCTTCATTATTTTGAGGATCGTCCCTTCCGTGAAATGGCAGAAATTCTGGACTTGCCGGAACCGACCGTTAAATCCAGACTATATCGAGTTTTAAAAAAACTGAAAGCACAGCTTTCTGCGTAAAAGGAGTGTAAACGTATGACAAATATCGGGAAAAGGAGATACGAAGAAATCCCTATTCCGGATGATCTTGAATGGATTGTGGCGAGAGCCTGTCGACGTAGTTCCCATCGGCGCATTGTTAAGAAATGGCTCACCGGTTTTGCCGCTGTTTTTACGCTGCTGCTTATTTGTGCAAATATAACGCCGCTCTATGCTTCCGCTGCCGAGGTGCCTATTTTAGGCCAGATGGTTCGCGTGTTGCGAATCGGCTCGGGCGGTCATGCCACCGACGATGTCTTTGTGACCGCAAAAGCAACTACAACTGGCGTGGAAATCAGTTTTCACACGAAGGGTGGAAAAGACTCGCAAGTCCCCGTCTATTCCGTCACGCGCAGGACGGCGCCCTTTCGTATGATCCTGCGGCTGCACGGAATTGAGAGCATGGATACCGAATCCCTGCTGACGGCATTTTCCTCGCTTGACGCCGTGGCGGACGTTTACCTGAATGCCTATACAACAGCTGGAGATCAGGGAATTACGGTGGTACTAAACCGGGACTGCGAGTTTTCCGTTGAGGAGAACGATTCACCGGGAACGCTGGTGGTGGACTTTTACGACGGAGAATCCGACCAAAACGCCACCTCGTACTTTTTGCGCAGCGAGGCTATGCCGCTGGGCGAAGAACTGGCTGATCTGACACAGCAGCTTTCCTGGGAAGGTGCAACGCAGGTTAAAACGGCCGCCGGCGAGTATCGCGTCGTGCTTGGAAACTATCGTACGGAGGAGCAGGCGCGCGAAGCAAAGGCTGGCATCGAGGAAAAGTTTGGCAAATCCTTGGGGCTGTCTGTGGCACACGGCGGCACCTATGAAATTCTTGAAAATTAAAGAAAAGAAGGATATTTTTATGAAAAAGCAAGTTCAAATCACGGCACTGTTTCTAACCGCATTGCTGCTTGGCGGCTGCGGAGCCACGAATTCCCCGTCAGAGAGCGCACAGTCGAACCCCGAATATTCTGAGCCGGAAGGCAGCGCATCCGCCAGCGCAAAAGACACGGAGAATTTGTTAAACGACTGGCTTCCGCAGGGCGTTAAACAGGTGATGGCAGAGACAGAGCCTTTGCCGGAACTGGCACGGGCGATTGTGGAAGAGTATGAAATTCCTGAAGAGGAATGGGCAAATACGAAATATTACTATAATTATGTTGACTTAAACGACGATGGAACGGATGAAATCTTTGCCGTAGTCATCGGACCCTACACCAGCGGCACCGGCGGCGATTCCGGAATGTGGCTGATCCCCTATGCCGGTATGGCGGTATCTCAGACGTTTACGCTTATCAGAACACCCATTATCATAAGCGATACCATGACAGGCGGCGCGCACGACCTGATTTTCCAGCGCAGTGGCGGCGGTGGCGAAACGGAATATGTTCGGTTAACTTGCTCGGACGGAACGTACAGCAACCCTTCCGATGCTGAGGTCGTTGAGGATATCAGTAAAGTTGAGGGAACGGCGATTCTTTGCAACGATGTGGCTGCGGATATGGAATCGGGCAATTATCTGACATTGGAAGACGCGAAGGGATAACACTGTGTAACTGCCATGAGGAAGTGCGGGGCGGGCTTTTACAGGAGATTCCCTACTGCTTATGCAGCAGCAATGTTTTCTCTGGCAAACTTGAATTAAAATGGCAAAGGGCCCTTTCTTCGTTATTGAGGAGAGGGCCCTTTTTTAGACTGTATTTCCCAAATTCCAGTTTTATTATTTGCTCGCGTCAAAAGGGAACCTGCGCTCACCTTGATACACGCGGCAGGGTGATGACTGTGTCGAACGCTAAAGGGATAGATCGAAAGCTGTTCCGCGTCAGGGTGGGGCGGTGAATATACCGATTGCGGCACAGCGGGAATGCCCCGAACTGCCGGGCAATATGCCTTGCACCGAATCTGATTCGTGATATTGTCACGGACGCTCCGAAAGATTTACTGTATACTTCTTTTATAAAATCTTGGAGGTGCTGTTGTGCAGAAAACGGGAACGCGCAGGAGAAAAGCGGAGGTGGCCCGGCAGGACTGCGTTGCCTGCGGATGCTGTGTCAAGGTGTGTCCCAATGCCGCCATTCGGGTGGTCAAGGGAGTTTGTGCCGTGGTGGATCAAGAGCGGTGCGTGGGCTGCGGCAGATGCGCGCGGGAGTGTCCCGCATCCGTGATCACAGTGATGGAGGTAAGCGAATGAAAAAACACTGGTATGACTATCTGTGGATCGTTTCTCTGACCTATCTGATCCTCGGCTTTTTCAATATCCTGTTTGCGTGGATCGGCCTGCTGTGCTTTTTTATTCCATTGATTATCGCCATTGCGGGCGGCAGCAAGGCTTACTGCAACCGCTTTTGCGGGCGGGGGCAGCTATTCGCGCTGCTGGGCGGGCGATTTGGCTTGTCCCGCAAAAAGGACCCACCCCAATTTTTAAAAAACAAGTGGTTTCGCTATGGCTTTTTGATTTTCTTCTTTACCATGTTCTTTCAAATGCTTTGGAGCACTTGGCTGGTGTTTGACGGAGCGCAGGAGCTGCGTCAAGTGGTGAAACTGCTGTGGACCTTTAAACTGCCTTGGCACTGGGCGTATCACGGGACGGCAGTTGCGCCGTGGGTTGCGCAGTTTGCCTTTGGCTTTTACAGCGTCATGCTCACCTCCACCGTTCTTGGCTTTTTTACAATGCTCCTGTTTAAACCGCGCTCTTGGTGCGTGTACTGCCCGATGGGGACCATGACGCAGCTGATCTGCAAGGCTAAGTGTGGGGAGAAGAAAATGTATTGAAGGCATGAATCTCATAAATATTTTTGTATTGAGCCGCTACACTATGAAGGGTGTAGCGGCTCATGCTTTCACGTTCTGAAAATCAAAGGACGACGGCTGATACCGCAAATGTATTTGTTCCCGGCGTTTCTCAAATTGTAGAGGTGAATATGAAACAGCTTCTAAAACGCTCCGCAGATATTTCGCTTAAGAATTTGTCAACCCTGCTGTTGTTTGACATTGTGTATAAAGTCTTTAGCTATTCCATTCTTTATGCAGTTACCAGCGACTTATTATCTCTGATCTTAAAAGCGGCGGGGCTCTCTTATTTATCGACCGAGAATTTGTATATTGTGTTCATGAACCCACTTACGATTATCCTTTGCATCTGCATGATGCTCCTAATTACCTTTTCAGTGTTTTTTGAGACAGTGGCATTATATACCTATTGCGAATCTGGCTGGAAGCAGGAGCGAATTTCGATTGCAGCCTTATTAAAGCGCACCTTACTGCAGTGCAAAAAGCTGCTGCAAGTAGAAAATGTATGGCTGTTTTTTGGCTTCGTCCTTACCAAACTGTTGACTATTCTGCCATTTTCGCCCTATATTTTGCGGTGGCTGGGGATTCCGGAGTTTGTGATGGATTTTATTACGCAAAATCCACTGCTGCTTTTGATTTATGGACTGGCTGCGCTGACCGCAAATTTCGTATGTTTTTTGTTCTTGCTGATCCTGCCCGATACGTTGTTCTACGATCAGTCAATAAAAATGGCATGGAAAGAGGGGATGCAGCGCTTAAGGAACAAAAAAGCAGTCACGGTCTTTCGAGCGCTCGGTGCTTTTTTGATATTTGGTGCTGCAGCCATGGCAGTGCTTGGTGTTGCTGTTCTGGGGCTGGCTTTCTATGTAAAGCTCATCGAATCTCCGGCAGATGCCGTTGCTTCTTTTGCGCTTTACTTTCAGCGCGCTGCGCCTGCGGTTGTGCTGATTATGGAGACACTGACCACCGTTTGGTTCTTTTCCGTGCTGATCACGCTGTTTCATCAGTATCGCGAAGATATGCGGCCCGCTGGCAGCAAAAAAGTAAAAACTGGCCTCGGCTGCTATCTAAAACGCGGGACAGCGCTCCTGTGCACCGCAATTGTCCTGCTGATCTTTAGCGAAACGGAGCTGGGCGTAAGTTACCTCCATCAGACTGATACGAAACCGGAAATCGTTGCCCATCGCGGAGGCGCTGCGTTTGCCCCTGAAAATACAATGGCGGCAGTGGAGAACGCAATTGCAATGGGAATTGATATGGTTGAAATTGATGTGCAGCAGCTCAAGGATGGCACTTTGGTTTTACTGCATGACAGCGATTTTAACCGCACCACAGGAAACGGCAAAAAAGTCTGGGAGGTGGGGTATGACCAAGTGCAAACTTATGATGCCGGCAGCTGGTTTTCCCCTGAATTTGCCGGCGAGCCCGTTCCAAGGCTGGACGATATTTTGCGTCGGGCAAAGGGTAACATCCAAGTCATGATCGAGCTGAAGCAGACAGGTCACGAAAAGCATCTGGCGGAACAGGTTGTCGAGTTGATTGAAAAGAATGAGATGCTTGACCAGTGCAGCATCGGCTCGTTAAATCTCGACATTTTAAAGGAGGTAAAAGCCGTAAATCCGAAAATTGAAACGGTTTATATTACACCTCTGATTTTTTCCGGCCAATATGACATGGATTTTGTGGATGCGTTCAGCGTGGAAACCACTGCCATCACGCGGGAGATGGTTGCCACCATGCAGTTCCAAAGGAAGGACGTATATGGGTGGACCGCTAACTCCAAAGAGACGATTCAGAAGAACTTGGAATGTCAGGTAAACGGCATTGTGACAGACAACCCCGAGTTGGTAAAATACTGCACCGCGCAGACATGGGAAAGCCGCCTGTTAGATACCGCGCTTCAAGTGTTTTTTAATGACACGACGACGCAGCGGGGGAAATACGGCACTAGAAGCTAATTACCGTATGGAGCCGGCACTTTCGGATAAAAACTTCTTGCTGCCAGTTCAAAAGCCGGCGCTTTTACGAGGTTTTTGTTAACACTGTCATGACACGCCGATAAACGGAGTGCCTGCTGGGGCGCTCCGTTTTTTGCCCGTTAAAAAAAGTTGAGAAGGTGGGGAAAAGCACGTACCACTCTTGCAAAACGTTGTAGAATATGTTATATTTAATCGGTTGCAATTTCAGACAGATCGGATTTCCAACCGGAAAAAGTTTCTATATACAATCAATGGAAAGCGAGGGGACCAAAACTGAACGAAGTATTGAAGCGCTTTGCCCTGCCGAAGGAGCTGAGCGCCATCGTGGACTGCAGTCCCAGCGTCATCGTGCCGGAGAGCAAGGAGACGCTCTATGAGTTGATTTTCGGCAATGAGCACACCAACCGGATCGACGTGGTGTACGATGTGGAGGGGCGGCCTGTCCACGAGGCGGACGTGGTCCGCTGTAAAAACGGAGCCGTGGTGAATTACACAGAGGATTATATGCGCCGCCGGGACCCGGACTGTATGCGGATCGCCGACGACCAGCCCACGGACAAGCCTAAATTCAAAGACGTTTACGGGAATTCTTTCGACGATGTGCGAAAAGAGACGTTCCACTGGCTTTCTACGCAGGAGCTGATTCTGGTGCCCTTCAAGGCCGGTGGATATGACCACGGTTATGAGGCGGCGCTGGTATGCCCCCGAAACGCGGCGTTTTTCGCTTTTGCCATGTCCCAGCTGCAGGCGTTCGTCAACGTCCGGGAGATGAAGAAGTTCACACCCCGGGCCATCATTTACGTGGCGCCGCCCTTCCGGCACACCGTTTTTAACGGCAAGCAGGTGGTGGTTCACAATCGGAGCCACGACCTCCATGAGATTTTCTCTTACAACCTCTATCCCGGCCCCTCTGCCAAAAAGGGCGTTTACAGCGTCCTGCTGGACATCGGCGAGCAGGAGGGCTGGGTCACGGCTCACGCCTCCGCAGCCCGCATCATTACCCCCTATGAAAACGAGATGGTGATGATGCACGAGGGGGCGTCCGGCGGCGGAAAGAGCGAGCTGTTGCAGGATGTTCGCCGGGAGTCTGACGGACGGGTGCTGGTGGGCGTGAACACGATCAGCGGCACACACCACTATATCAGCATGAGCGATACCTGCACCATTCAGCCGGTGACGGACGACATGGCCATCTGCCATCCCGATCTTCAGCCCGGCAACGGCAAGCTGGCCGTGGCGGACGGAGAGGACGGCTGGTTTGTTCGGGTGGACGGTATCACGGAATATGGCTGCGACCCGCTGTATGAGCGCATCACCATCCATACTAAGGAACCGCTGATCTTCTTCAATCTGGACGGCGTGCCCGACGCCACCTGCCTCCTCTGGGAGCACACGCTGGACTCCACCGGTAAAACCTGCTCCAATCCCCGGGTCATTATTCCCCGCCGGATGGTGGATAATATCGTCACCCAGCCCGTGGAAGTGGACGTGCGGAGCTTTGGCGTGCGGATGCCGCCGTCCACAGCGCAGCGCCCCAGTTACGGCATTGTGGGACTGCTGCACATTCTGCCTCCGGCTCTGGCGTGGCTGTGGCGGCTGGTGGCTCCGAGAGGATACAACAACCCCTCCATCAGCGGCGATTCCCCGCTGGCGGCGGAGGGTGTGGGGTCCTATTGGCCCTTTGCCACGGGACTGCGGGTCAAGCAGGCAAATCTGCTGATGGAGCAGGTTTTGAGCTGTACATCCACCCGCTACGTGCTGATTCCCAACCAAAATATTGGTATCTATCAGGTGGGCTTTGCACCGGAGTGGATTTCCCGGGAATATCTGGCCCGGCGCGGCGGCGTGAACATGCGTATGGACCGTTTGACTCCGGCGCTCTGCCCGATTTTGGGCTATTGCCTGAAGGACATGAAGGTGGATGGCCAGCACATTCCGCCCAAGTTCCTTCGCCCCGAACTGCAGGAGCTTTTGGGCAAAGAGGGCTATGAGGTCGGCGCGAAGATTTTGACCGACTTCTTTGCAAAGGAGCTGCAGGTCTACAACACGGCGGAGCTGCATCCGGTGGGGAAACAGATTCTGGAATGCTTTGCCGCAGGCGGCAGCGTGGAGGATTACTGCAAAATTATCCCTCTGGGGCTGGAATAAGGTCCCGTCTGTGGGGAAATGCTGACGGTTCGGCAAGGAAAATGCTTTCTGACTGGCTTACACAGCGTGGGAAAAGAAATCATATCAAAAAGAGTTCCAAACGCCAAAGGCGTTTGGAACTCTTTTCTAAGTTATCGAGGCTGCGGAGATTCCTAGGGCAATACCGCACAAAGAATGCCTTGCGGCTTTGC
>JABNAD010000172.1_pt1 | contig 54497 bp, 49 predicted proteins | sample 7240381 | NCBI WGS metagenome assembly JABNAD01 (sample SAMN11332834, study PRJNA596920) | anaerobic digester metagenome | biome: digested sludge; isolation source: digested sewage sludge-derived enrichment culture grown on H2/CO2 | place: Germany: Goettingen
TCAATTGACACTTTTTTGTCTTTATCCACACCTGCCTTGTCTGCATAATAATTCCAGTTGTGTACCGTATCGTTAACCTGATCAATAATTTCCTCCGCCTTTTTATTGCGGATAGAACGTCCTATCACGATCAGATCTTCCCGTGTAATATTTTCCCGCTTCCCGTTAACACTCAACGCGTGACGGCTTACCCATTCGCTTCCGGGACGATAAGCATGACAGAGGTCGTATGCCGGGGCCAATCTCCACCGGTCTCCCTGTTTAAGAATAAAAGAGAAGTTCTTGCTATGGTCATCACAGTTGCGGGCTATCACATTAAACACCATACGGCGGAACATCTGTTCGGCTTCGGCATAAGTCAGCTTCAACTCCCGCATGGTTTGAAATAATTGTTCATAACTGTAACTGTTTACCCGGTTATAATCAAAATGTTTCATGGCGCAAAAAGTCTGTATATGATGTTTTGTATAGCTTACTTCCCTGTCAAAGCGCCGGGTCATGAAATGGGCGCGCCCGTTCTCTTCCAATAACCGGCATGGCATCATTTCTATTCCGCAATCCAAAGCCATCAGGTAGTACGCGTATTCAACACGTCCGTATCCATGGGTCGCTCCCAATTGCACTTCACTCACCCCGTCAAGTTTAAGCAACCAGTGTTCAAACCCTTCGGGAGCACGCGTTTGCCCGGAACGGACTTCTCCCGTTTTTTCATTGTAGGCAATCACAGCTTTGGGGTGTGCGCCCCCGGCAGATGTTCCGATTTTCAGTATTTCCCGCATGGCCTTTTCTTCCTCGGATTTTAAATTGGCTACAAAAGCCTCTTTCTTCGAAAGCATCTTGCTCGCAATTTCCACCAGGCTATCTATTTCCACCGAAAAGGTATTTACATTTTGTTTTAAAATAGCCGGTTCAATCTCCAATGCTCCCATTCCCCGTTTACCTATAAAACAAAGCATTTCTACGGGATTCATACTGTTTTCCGGCCGTCCTTGCTGCGCCAGCCACAAATTGATCAATTCATTCCCGTAACGGTCGGGCAGCATGTCCGCAAGCAATCCGGGCAACCCTTTAAAAGTATCGAAAGAAGAACCGGTTTCTTTGCGTAATTCAGGGAAGGAGTAAATTCGTTGTTCCGTGGACAACGGCATCTTTAAGGGAGACAGTTCCCATCCAAGTCTTTTAAAAGCAGGATCGTATTCAAAAGAAGCCCATCCGGATTTTTCATCCCAGGCAACGGCTCCTGCCATTTTGCCCCATATATTCACGATGGCGGTATTCATCATTTACCAATTTTACCAATCAATATTCTCATTATCTGATTTATCTGTTTTCCTCCTTTTAGGAAAAGAAACCCGCTGTTTTTTTTTTCTCTCGGCTTGAGCCAGGGCTAACGGACTTTGCCGGCGGACAACCACAAAAACATCCATGATATGTAATTGATCCAATACCCGCAATACCCGAATGAGTGTTGCGACCGTTACTGTGTCACCTCTTTCCAGCAAACTGAGTGTGGAGCGGCTTATTCCTGCATCTTCAGCAAGCATCGCCTGGGTTTTATTTTGCTCCATACGGTGATGTTTTACAAATTCTCCGATTTGACTGAGAATGTGATCATCACTCATTGCATTCCAATCGTTGCGTGATATATCATTCATAACAGAAGTTTTTTATGTATAGTGAATGAAAAACAACACAAAGATATCATTTTTTAATCAATAAAACTAGGACACTAGTGATTACGTATAATAAAAAAAGGGGTGTATCACAAAATGTGTGATTTCACCCTCTTTTTATTCGGATACTTATTACTTATCTGATTTGATCTGAGAACAAATTCAAATATTCATTTCTCAAAAGGTAAATTTTTATTTTGAGACAACCTTCTTTATAAAAATAATAGAACCCTTAGTTGTTCTCCGGACGTAATTTTCTTACTACGGCTCCGGTCTGCCACATCTCGCTTTCGCGGAGGGCTTTGAGCTCTTTTTCCAAACCTTCACGATAGTTGGCTTTGGAGTTGGTGTCGATGGAGCGTTGCGCTTCATTCCCGCTGGCCACTTCTTTATAAAGTTTTTCGAAGACGGGCTTTGTTGCATCGTAGAATGGTGTCATCCAGTCCAACGCACCGCGCTGAGCAGTTGTTGAGCAGTTGGCATACATCCAGTCCATCCCTTTTGCGGCAAAAAGCGGCATCAACGACTGTGTGAGCTCTTCTACCGTTTCGTTGAACGCTTCCGATGGGGTGTGTCCGTTTTCGCGGAGTACTTCGTACTGAGCCAGTAAGAGTCCCTGGATGGCACCCATTAATGTTCCGCGTTCACCGGTGAGGTCTGAGTATACTTCGCGTTTAAATGTTGTTTCGAACAGATAACCCGATCCAACACCAATTCCCAATGCAACAACACGGTCGAAAGCGCGTCCGGTAGCGTCCTGGAAAATGGCGTAAGAAGAGTTCAACCCGCGTCCTTCCAGGAACATTGTTCTCAACGAAGTTCCCGATCCTTTTGGTGCTACAAGGATTACATCCACATCGGCGGGCGGAATAATTCCCGTGCGTTCTTTGTAAGTAATTCCAAATCCGTGTGAGAAGTACAATGCTTTACCGGGAGTAAGATGCTTTTTCACCGTTGGCCAAACTTCAATTTGTGCTGCATCTGAAAGCAAATATTGAATAATGGTTGCTTTCTCACACGCCTCTTCAATTTCGAAAAGCGTTTCACCCGGAACCCAGCCATCAGCAACAGCTTTGTCCCAGGTTTTTCCTCCTTTGCGTTGTCCGACGATTACGTTGAAACCATTGTCACGCAGGTTTAACGATTGACCCGGACCTTGAACACCGTAGCCGATTACTGCTATTGTTTCGTTTTTAAGAACTTCCTGTGCTTTACTTAATGGAAATTCTTCGCGGGTAACTACATTTTCTTCTACCCCGCCAAAATTCATTTTTGCCATATTTTTTATTGATTTTAAAAACCGGGAACAAAGACACATCCGGCCCTTGCTTCCCCGGTCTGATTATTTATAGTTAAGTTAGTGATTCCAACTAAATCTTCGACTGACAATGTTTTGTGACCCGTTACCGATTTACAGGCTATCTGATAAATAACTCGCTTTGCTCAAACAGCTTATCAGATTGCGCCTGTTTCATCGACGGGTACCCCACGAAAACATTTAGATATCTTATATTTAGTTGGAATCATATTTTTATATTATTTATAGATGTGATAGTTGTTCCTGCTTCATCTCTTCCCGCTGCGCCAGCATGTCGCTCAGGCGTTCCACCTTCGACTTGGTGATGGCTATTCTTCCGGAGCGGATGAACTGCAGGACGCCGATCTTCTCGGCCAGCTCGTTGAAAAGCCCCTGCGTTTCGGCGTAATGCCCGGCCTTGAGGAACACCACGCAGTCGTTGTTGACCTCGAGCACCCGGATGTTGTATTTCCGGATGAGGTATTCGATGGACCCGTGTTCCATAATCTTATCGGTAGCCAGTTTGTACAGGGCCAGCTCCTGGTGGATCAGTTCGTCGTCCACATTGAAGTAGGCTTTGAGCACATCGATGCGTTTGTCGATCTGGCGCACCAGTTTCTTCATCGCTTCTTCGGATTCCGCGAAAACGGTGATGGTGAACTTATGGATGCCTGCCAGGGCAGAAGGCGAGACCGACAGGGTTTCGATGTTCAGTTGCCGGCGCGTGAAGATGGTGGTGATCTGGTTGAGCACCCCTACCGTATTTTCTGAGAAAATGGTGACGGTATATAATGTTTTTCCTTCCATAATTTGTTGAGTTTAGAGTTTGTGTCCGTTTCCAATCAGTATATCGGTAACGCTTCCGCCGGCAGGTACCATGGGATAAACCATTCCTTTGGTTTCCACCACTGCTTCGAGCAGGTAGGCACCCTTGTGCGACAGCATCTCCTCGATGGCGCTGTCCAGCTCTTTCCGGTCGGTCACTTTCCTTCCCCGGATGCCGTAGGCTTCGGCAATCTTTACGAAGTCGGGATTCTTGAGGTGTGTCTCGGAGTATCGTTCATCGAAGAAGAGCTCCTGCCACTGCCGGACCATGCCCAGGTAGTTGTTGTTCAGCAGGATAATCTTGACGTCGATGTTGTACTCCAGGATGGTTCCGAGCTCCTGGATGGACATCTGCAGGCCACCGTCCCCGACGAAGATGCAGACGGTGCGGTCGGGAGCCCCGTATTTCGCCCCGATCCCGGCGGGAAGCCCGAACCCCATGGTGCCCAGTCCGCCCGAAGTGACCATGCTGCGTGTCAGCGTGGATTTGAAATAGCGGGTGGCCATCATCTGGTGTTGCCCTACGTCGGTCACGCATACTGCCTTATGTCCCGTAGCTTCCGATACCTTGTTCACCACTTCACCCATCTTCAGTTCACCTCCGTTTTCGGGATACAGTTCGGCCTTGATGACGCAATCGAACTCCGTCTTTTTGTACTGTCCGAATTTCTCCATCCACTCCGAATGTTTACGTTCCTCGATCAGGGCCGTGACGAGCGGCAGTGTGTCTTTGGCATTACCCAGCACCTTTACGGTGGTTTTAACGTTCTTGTCCATCTCTGCCAGGTCGATGTCGAAATGAATGATTTTTGCCTGACGGGCATAGGTGTTGAGGTTGCCGGTGACACGGTCGTCGAAACGCATGCCGATGGCGATCAGCACGTCGCACTCGTTGGTATTCATGTTGGGAGCGATATTACCGTGCATCCCCAGCATCCCTGCGTTGAGCGGGTGGTCGGAGGGGATGGCGGAAAGCCCGAGGATGGTAGAGCCGAACGGAATGCCGCCTTTCTCCAGGAAAGCCAGCAGCTCCTGCTCCGCATTTCCGAGGATCACGCCTTGTCCTACTAGCGCCAGGGGTTTTTGTGCCCGGTTAATCAGCTCAGCAGCCGCTTTGATATTTTCTGTTTCCGGCTCAGGAAAAGGGATGTAGCTTCTCAGGAACGATGTCTTGCTGTAGGTGTAGTCGAGTTTGTTGATCTGCGCATCCTTCGTTATGTCGAGGACCACCGGGCCGGGCCGGCCGCTTTTGGCAATGTAAAAGGCACGGGAAACGGCCCAGGGGATCTCTTCCGCCCGCCTTACCTGATAGGCCCACTTGGTGATGGGTTGGGTGATACCGATCACATCGGCTTCCTGAAAGGCATCGGAGCCCAGCAAGCCCGATATAACCTGTCCCGAGATCACCACCAGTGGGGTGCTGTCCATCATGGCGTCGGTGATTCCGGTGACGGCGTTGGTGGCTCCGGGGCCGGAGGTGACCAGGGCAACACCGGTTTTCCTGGATACGCGTGCGTAGCCTTGTGCTGCGTGGACGGCCCCTTGTTCGTGACGGACCAGGATATGTTTTATGTCGTTCTTATGATCGTACAGCGCGTCGAAAACGGGCATGATGGCGCCGCCGGGATAGCCGAACATGGTATCTACGCCTTCGGCCAGTAACGAGCGGATAAGGGCCTCACTTCCCGAAATGTTTACCTTGGCCTCCTCTGTGGAGGGTTGGGTGGATTGTGAATGATTACTCCTGTTCATATTTGTAGATTTATAGACTGTTATAGTATTCTCACACCGCCTAAATCGGCTGAACTGACGAAATGGGCGTAGAGCTTCAGTGCGTTGGATACTTTCCTGTCCCTGACCGGCTTAAAGGCGGCTTTCCCTTTCGCCTCCTCCTGTTTTCTCCGTTCCGCCAGCTCGGCGTCGGAGAGTTGGACCCGGATGATCCGGTTGGGAATATCGATTTCGATAACATCACCGTCTTTCACCAGGCCGATGTTGCCTCCGGCAGCTGCTTCGGGGGATATATGCCCGATGGACAGGCCCGAGGTGCCTCCCGAGAACCGTCCGTCGGTAATCAGGGCGCAGGCTTTTCCCAAATGTTTTGCTTTGATGTAGGAAGTGGGGTAGAGCATCTCCTGCATCCCCGGCCCTCCCTTAGGCCCTTCGTACACGATGACGACCACGTCGCCGGCTTCAATCTCTCCGTTCAGGATCCCGGTGCACGCTTCGTCCTGGGAATGGTACACCTTGGCTTTTCCCGAGAATTTCCAGATATTCTCATCTACCCCTGCCGTTTTCACCACGCAGCCGTTCTGTGCGATGTTCCCTTTCAGGACGGCGAGTCCGCCGTCGAGGGTATAGGCATTTGCGATGTTCCGGATACAACCGTCTTCCCGGTCGGCATCGAGGGTTTTGTAAACGGCGTTTTGCGAGCCCATGACCAGGTTAAACCTGTTTCCCGGTGCCGAGCTGTAGATCGCTTGCGCCTCGGGATGGATATTTTCTGTTGTGATGTCGTACTTTTCTATCGCCTGTTTCAGCGTCAGTCCGTCGGCACGGTGGACCGATGTGTCGATCAGCCCGCCTTTTGCCAGTTCGCCCACGATACCCAGAATGCCTCCGGCGCGGTTCACATCCTGGACGTGGTACTTCTTGGTGTTGGGCGCTACTTTGCATACGCAAGGCACCTTACGCGAGAGGGCGTCGATATCGTCCATCGTGAAATCCACTTCCGCCTCACGGGCAATGGCCAGCAGGTGAAGGATGGTGTTGGTGGAGCCGCCCATGGCAATGTCGAGCGACATGGCGTTGAGGAACGCCGCGCGTGTGGCGATGTTTCTCGGCAGCATGCTTTCGTCGCCGTCGAAATAGTAGCGGTAGGCGTTTTCCACGATCTGCCCTGCTGCTTTGCGGAAGAGTCCGATCCGGTTGGCGTGTGTGGCCACGATCGTCCCGTTGCCGGGCAGTGCCAGGCCGATGGCTTCGTTGAGGCAGTTCATGGAGTTGGCGGTAAACATTCCCGAGCATGAGCCGCAGGTGGGGCAAGCCAGCTTCTCGAGCTGCGAGATGCGGTCGTCCGACACGGCATCGTCGGCCGATTCGATCATCGCATCGATCAGGTCGATGGATTCGTCGCCAATTTTTCCCGCCTCCATGGGCCCGCCGGAAACAAAGATGGCGGGGATGTTCAGCCGCATGGCTGCCATGAGCATGCCCGGCGTTATCTTGTCGCAGTTGCTGATGCACACCATCGCATCCACCTTGTGCGCGTTAATCATATATTCTATGGAGTCGGCGATCAGGTCGCGCGACGGTAACGAGTAGAGCATCCCGTCGTGGCCCATGGCGATGCCGTCGTCCACGGCGATGGTGTTGAATTCGGCGGCAAAGCATCCCAACTTTTCGATTTCGGCTTTCACCATCTGCCCGATGTTATGCAGGTGTGCGTGCCCGGGCACAAACTGGGTGAATGAATTCACCACGGCGATGATGGGTTTTCCCATCTGCTCGTCTTTCATTCCGTTAGCCCTCCACAGCGCGCGTGCGCCGGCCATCAGGCGGCCCTGAGTGGAGGTGTAGCTCCGGAGGTATTTATTGTCTTTACGGTTCATTCCTGTATGTTCCTATTTTTATTGTTTTCTTTTATTTCAATCTCTATTTCAATCTTAATCTCAATCTCTATCTCTATTTCAATCTCAATTTCAATCTCAATTTCAATCTTATTCTCTATATCTATCTCAATCTCTATTTCTTATAAAGTAACTAAAATGGAGCTTTTAATATACTCCGCAATCCAGTCCCCCACCTCACTTGTCCCGTAGGCTTTTCCCCCTTCGGCAATATCTTCGGTGACGACGCCCGCTTCGAGGCTCGCGTTGACGGCCCGGCGGATGGCTGCTCCTTCTTCCTGCAGGTTGAAAGCGTATTCAAACATCAGTGCGGTGGAGAGGATCATGGCGGCGGGATTGGCAATGTTTTTTCCGGTTGCCTGCGGGTAGGAGCCGTGGATCGGTTCGAACAGGGAGGTGTGTATGCCTATCGAAGCGGAGGGGAGCATCCCCAGCGATCCGGTGATGACCGATGCTTCGTCGGTGAGGATGTCGCCGAAGAGGTTTTCGGTTACCAGCACATCGAAGCTCTTGGGCCACTGGATGATGCGCATGGCTGCATTGTCCACGAACAGGTAATCGGTCTCGATGTCGGGGTATTGCGGGGCGATCTCCTGCGCGATCTGGCGCCACAGGCGGGAGGTGGCAATCACGTTTGCCTTGTCCACCACGGTAAGCTTCTTGCGGCGTTGCCCGGCAAACTTGTAGGCCAGGTGCAGGATCCGTTCGATCTCTTCGCGCGTGTAGACACAGGTGTCGTAAGCCGTGTCTCCGTCTTCGCTCCGTCCTTGCGGCCGTCCGAAGTACATGCCTCCCGTCAGTTCGCGGATGCAGACGAAGTCGGCTCCTTCCACCAGGTCGGCGCGAAGGGGTGATTTGTGGATCAGCGAGGGGAACGTCATTACGGGACGGATGTTTCCGTACAGTCCCAGTTGCTTGCGCATCCGGAGCAGCCCCTGCTCGGGGCGTACCTTGGCGTTGGGGTCGTTGTCGAATTTGGGGTGGCCGATGGCGCCGAACAATACCGCGTCTGCCTGCATGCACACTTCGTGCGTCTCCGGCGGATAGGGGTCGCCGACGGCATCGATGGCGCAAGCGCCGACAATGGCTTCCGTGAACGTTGCCTCATGGTTAAATTTCTCGCATACGGCGCGTGTCACGTTTAACGCCTGTTCCATAATCTCGGGGCCGATGCCGTCACCGGGTAATATTGCTATCTTTAATTTCATTTTTTTTCTTTTCTTTTTATTTTTACGGTAGCTCCATGTGGCGGATCACCGGTATATTTCCTTTTTCTATCATGTTCAGCATTTTTATCGTGGCCTTGATGGCGGCAGCCGTCTGGTCGACATCCAGTCCCCGGGTTTTGAAGATCTTCCCGTCGAACCTCCACGTGATGATGGTCTGTACGTAGGCGTTGGTTTTTCCGCCGGGCGGAATGACCACCACGTAGTCGAGCAGTTCGGGCGTGGGTTTGTTGAGGCTCTTGTAGATCTTGTACATGGCCTTCGAGAAGGCGTGGTACTGCCCGTCTCCCGCGGCTGACTGCTGATACACCTCCCCCCGGATGGATATCTTTACGGTGGCTGTCGGGCGCATGCCGTCGGTGAGGTTCAGCGAGTAGTTCAGTATCTGTATCTCCTGGTTGTCGATTCCGTTCTTCAGGATGTCGGAAACGATGTAGGGCAGCTCATCGGGGCTGACCAGCTCTTTCTTGTCGCCCAGCTCGATGATGCGGGCCGTCACTTTTTTGGCGGCTTCATCGTCTACTTCGATTCCCAGCGCCTCCAGATTCTTCAGGATGTTGGCCTTGCCGGAGTTCTTCCCCAGGGCGTACTCCCGCGAACGTCCGAACCGCTCGGGCACGAGGTCGTTGTGGTAGAGGTTCTTCTTCTTGTCACCGTCGGCATGGACTCCCGCCACCTGTGTGAACACGTTGTCACCGATAACGGGTTTGTTGTTGGGGATACGTACGCCGGAGTAACTTTCCACGATCTTGCTGACGCTGTAGAGCTTGTCCTCGGCAACGTTGGTGCTGAGCTTCAGCTGGTCGTGGATCAGGGCGACGATGCTGGTGACGGGCGCGTTACCGGCTCGTTCCCCCAGGCCGTTCACGGTGACGTGGACGCCTTTTACTCCCGCTTTCACCGCTTCGAAAACGTTGGCTACCGCCAGGTCGTAATCGTTGTGCGCGTGGAAGTCGAAGTGCAGGCCGGGGTACCTGCCGATCATCTTCTCACAGAACATCCGGGTCTCGGAGGGGTTCAGTATGCCCAAGGTGTCGGGCAGCATGTAGCGGGTGATGGGCTGGTGTTGCAGCTCATCCATCATCTCGAACACGTACGCCTCTGAATCGCGCATCCCGTTGGACCAGTCTTCGAGGTAGACGTTCACGTCCATTCCCCGTTTTTTGGCTTCGGCGATGACCGACTTTATGTCGGCGAGGTGCTCCCGGGCCGTTTTTCTGAGTTGATGGGTGCAATGTTTCTCCGAACCTTTGCAGAGGAGGTTGACCACCCGGCATCCCGCGGCGGTGATCCAGTCGAGCGATGCGTTTCCATCCACAAATCCCAGGATCTCTATCTTGTTGATATGCCCGTGACTGTTTGCCCATTGTGCAATCTTCTGCACCGACTTAAATTCTCCTTCCGATACCCGCGCGGACGCGATCTCTACCCGGTCGACATTTAACTCTTCAATGAGCAAGCGGACAATGCTTACTTTTTCTTCCGCTGCGAACGAAACGCCCGAGGTCTGTTCCCCGTCGCGCAACGTGGTGTCCATTATTTCTATTTTCCGCTTTACCATGTGTTGATGAACTGAAGCTTGTGATACATTCAATAGACGTAAGGGCGATTCTTCTCGTACGCTTCGATCTTCTCTTTGTTCGAAAGGAGGAAATCGATGTCGTCGAGCCCTTTCAGGAGGCATTCTTTTTTATAGGGATTGATGTCGAACGGCTCCCTGTTTCCGGTCTGGTTGTTCCTGATGAACTGCTCCTCGAGGTTCACCGTAACCGTTGCCTGCGGGTCCTGGCCGACCGATGTGAACAGTTCTCCGAGGAACTTCTCGCTGACCACCACGGGCAGGATGCCGTTGTTAAGCGCATTGTTGCGGAAGATATCGGCAAAGAAGCTCGATACCACCACCTTGAAGCCGTATCCGGCAATTGCCCAGGCGGCATGCTCGCGGCTTGACCCGCTGCCGAAGTTTTTCCCTGCCACCAGGACTTCGCCGCTGTAGGCGGGGTTGTTGAGGACGAAATCGGCTTTCGGCTCGCCCGATTTTTCGTACCGCCAGTCGGCAAACAAGTTGTCTCCGAACCCTTCGCGGGTAGTGGCTTTCAGGAAGCGGGCGGGAATGATCTGGTCGGTGTCCACGTTCTCTATCGGAAGGGGGACGTATGTGGATGTGATTGTTTTGAATTTTTCCATATTTGTTTGATGTACTGATGTGCTGATCGAATAGTGGTTACGGTGCCGTTATCTTTCCCGATACGGCAGCAGCGGCGGCTACCAGCGGGCTTGCCAGGATGGTGCGTGCGCCGGGCCCTTGTCTCCCCTCGAAGTTACGGTTGGATGTGGAGACGGCATATTTTCCGGCCGGTACTTTATCGTCGTTCATGGCCAGGCAGGCGGAGCATCCCGGCTGACGGAGCTCAAAGCCGGCTTCTTCCAGGATCTTGTCCAGCCCTTCGGCTTCAATCTGCTGGCGGACCTGCCAGCTTCCGGGTACCAGCCATGCTGTCACGTTGCCGGCTTTCTTTTTCCCTTTCACGTAGTGGGTGAACACGCGGAAGTCTTCGATGCGCCCGTTGGTACAACTGCCCAGGAAGACGTAGTCGATCGGTTTCCCTTCCAGTTTTTGTCCGGGTTCGAAACCCATGTATTTCAACGATTTCTCAAACGAGATCTTTCCGGCTTCGTCGATGGCCGAAAGTTCGGGAATGGCTCCGTCGATGGGCATGCCCATTCCGGGATTGGTTCCGTAGGTTATCATCGGTTTTATCTGGGAGGCATCGAACGTGACCTCTTTATCGAAGGCAGCGCCTTCGTCGGACTTCAACGTTTTCCAGTAGGCCATCGCTTCGTCCCACCTTTCCCCCTTGGGAGCAAACTCGCGCCCCTGGATGTAGTTGTAGGTTGTTTCGTCGGGGGCGATTAATCCTCCGCGGGCACCCATCTCGATGCTCAGGTTGCAAAGCGTCATCCGCTGTTCCATGGTCAGGTTGCGGACCGCTTCCCCCGCATACTCCACGAAGTAGCCCGTGGCACCGCCTGTGGTGAGTTGCCAGATCATGTACAACGCCATGTCCTTTGCACTTACGCCGTCGTTGAGCTTCCCTTCGAAGTTCACGCGCATGGTTTTCGGGCGTGTTTGCAGGATACATTGCGACGATAACACCATCTCCACCTCGCTGGTCCCTATGCCGAAAGCGATTGCGCCGAACGCTCCGTGGGTGGAGGTATGGCTGTCGCCGCAGACGATGGTCATTCCCGGCTGAGTGAAGCCGTTCTCCGGGCCGATCACGTGAACGATCCCGTTTTTGGAATGGCGAAGGCCGTAGTAGGTGAGTCCGAACTCCCGGGCATTTTTGGCCAGGGTGTCCACCTGGTACCGGGAAACCTCATCGCGGATGGGCTTGTCTTGTTCCACGGTAGGGATGTTGTGGTCGGCCGTAAGCAGGGTCTGTCCGGGACGAAAGACCTTCAGCCCCCGTTCCCGCAGCCCCGAGAAAGCTTGCGGGCTGGTTACCTCGTGGCACAAATGCCTGTCGATGTACAGTTGCGAAGGGCCGTCTTTCACTGTGGTAACCACGTGCGCGTCCCATATCTTATCAAAAAGCGTCTTATTCATATAATTTTGTCTGTTGTATGTTATCTGTTAGCTTTGTTCATTCTACAAACTTATTCACCGCATCTATAAATGCTTCCACGGATGCCGAAACGATATCGGTGTTTGCCGAGAAGCCGTAGTAGAGCATCCCGTTGTGTTCCACCTGCATGTGGACCTTGCCCACGTCGTCGCTTCCGCGGTTGATGGCCTGGATCAGGAACTCCTGAATGACCGTTTCGCGGCTGATGATTTTCTTTACTGCTTTTATCGCCGCGTCCACCGGACCGTTTCCGGTTGCCGATGCCTCAAAATGCTCCCCGGCTATGTTCAGGCCGATGCTGGCCACGTTGCGCAGCCCCACGCCGCAGGTAACCTGCAGGTAATCGATCTGGATGCGGTTCATGCGAGACTCTTTCCCGACCAGGGCGAGTATATCGTCGTCCTTGATGTCTTTTTTCCTGTCGGCGAGAGAAAGGAATTTCTGGTAAACGTCATCCAGCTCGCCGTTGTCGAGATCCACTCCCAGCAGGGTCAACCGGTTTTTCAGTGCGGCGCGGCCGCTCCGTGCTGTCAGCACGATGGAGTTCTCGTCGATCCCCACGTCTTTCGGGTCGATGATCTCGTACGTTTCCACGTTCTTCAGCACGCCGTCCTGGTGAATGCCCGAGGAGTGTGCAAAGGCGTTTCGGCCGACGATGGCCTTGTTGGGCTGGACGGGCATGTTCATCAATGTGGAAACCAACCGGCTGGTGGAATATATCTTGGTGGTGTTGATGTTGGTGTCGAACCCGAGGTCCTTGTGGCTCTTCAGCGCCATCACCACTTCCTCGAGCGAAGTGTTCCCCGCGCGTTCCCCAATACCGTTGACGGTTACTTCAACCTGGCGGGCGCCGTTGAGGACTCCCGAGAGGGTGTTGGCTGTAGCCATCCCCAAATCCTGGTGGCAATGCGTCGAGAGGATCGCATTTTTCAGATCTACATGATCCACCAGGTATTTTATTTTTGCACCGTAAGCATTTGGAAAACAGTAACCGGTGGTGTCGGGGATATTGACCACGGTGGCTCCGGCGTTTACGACTGCCTGCACCACACGTGCGAGGTATTCGTTGTCGGTGCGGCCTGCATCTTCGGCGTAGAACTCCACATCATCCACAAACCGGCGGGCATACTTCACGGCTTTTACGGCACGCTCGATGATCTCTTCGCGGTTGGAGTTGAACTTGTGTTTGATGTGCATATCCGATGTGCCGATACCTGTATGGATCCGTTTGCGTTTGGCGTATTTCAGCGATTCGGCAGCCACTTCGATGTCTTTTTCCACCGCGCGTGTGAGCGCACATATAACGGGCCAGGTGACGGCTTTGGAGATCTCAACCACAGAGTTGAAGTCGCCGGGGCTGGATACCGGAAATCCGGCTTCGATAACATCTACCCCCAGCAATTCCAGGGCTTTGGCCACCTGGATTTTTTCGATGGTGTTTAACTGACACCCGGGAACCTGTTCCCCGTCGCGCAACGTCGTGTCAAAAACATAAATTCTTTCCATTATAACCTGTATTATTCGTTTTTTTACAAGAAAAAAACCTTTCCCACACGGTGAGAAAGGTTTTCTTTATTTTATTGTTCTTTATTTCAATATCGATATACCGGTCTCACCCTCTGAAGTCCTCCAGAAGTAGAATAGAAATGACTAGAATAGCGATAGAATGAGTGTTCATTGATAAAATGAAAAAACTTGTTCGTTAATTGTCTGCAAAGAAAAAGCAAAAAAACGGAATAACAAAATATTTTCCAGTTTTTATTCAAAAAAAATTACAAATTGAAATAAAAAGAGAGTTATCGATTACAAAATATATTCCCTGTAAAATGAAATAAACTGTGTTTCAGTTGATTAGTGTTTTTGATTCACTCGCTGGTTTTCACCGGATAAAAAGTGTCGGAACGGAAAGAAATTATCACTATTTTTGCGTGCCGGATTATTCGGGTTGCTTCGAATGAAAGAAAACAATAAAGCACTTTTGTTTACTGTTATTGCTATTGCCAGCTGGTCGACAGTTGCTTCTGCTTTCAAGATCGGGCTGCGTCACTACGGCTACTTTGAGCTGATCCTGGTTTCGGCCGTCACGGCGATGCTGATCTTTGCGGGGGTTATCACGGTCCAGAAAAAATGGCCTCTGTTGCGGAGGCTGACCCTTAAGGAGACGGGGAGCTATGCTTTTACCGGCTTGTTGAATCCTGCCATTTATTACCTGATCCTTTTCAAGTCGTACGATTTGTTGCCGGCGCAGATTGCGCAGCCCATCAATTATTTCTGGCCCATCCTGTTGGCCCTGTTGTTAGCGGTGATCGAGAAAAAGCCTGTTCCCTTGTTCAAGTTTATCGGGATGACAATCTCGTTTGGCGGCGTGGTGCTGATCTCGGTGGGAACCGAAGGGATCGCCGGAGTGGAGCTCTCAAAACCGGGAGTCTTACTGGCTTTCTTCAGTGCGTTCCTGTGGGCTTCCTTCTGGATAGTGAACCGACGGAACAAAAACGTGGACGGTATCCTGGGCTTGTTCCTGAGTTTTATGTTCGGTTCCGTCTATCTGTCGCTGGCCACACTCTTTGTCCCGGTCAGCCTGGGTTCCCTGCAGGGGTTTTTGTCGGCCGTTTACGTGGGGTTGTTTGAAATGGCGGTGCCGTTTATCTTTTTCGGGCTGGCGTTACAGAAGACCACCAATCCCGCACTTACCAATCAGTTGTGTTACCTTTCTCCCTTCATTTCCCTTTTTCTTATCCATGCGGTTTTGGGTGAAACCATCTATTTTACCACCTACATGGGCTTGTTCCTGATCGTTTTCGGCATTCTGCTAAACGAATATTTAAGCAAGCGCAGGGTTGCCGTTTAAGCTGAAAATATCAACCGTTGTGAGGCAAGCTCGCTTGGATCCATGCTGGACGGTGGCGAAATCTGCGAGGCGAATTCTTTAAGGCTATTAGGATTAAGAAAAAATAACATTTTCTCGTGCAAGGTTTCGGCTTTTGGCGGATTTATAGGGTAACTGTACAAACACGAATGCAAAAATTAAAAACAATGAAAACTATGAAGATTACTCCTTTTCTTTTAACAGCGGGAATGCTGTTGGGCTTTCTGCTTTTACCGTCCTGCCTGGACGACGACAATGATGTGAACCGCTTATATCCGAATGCGCTGGTGACCGTTAAGCATGCGGGGGATAAAACTGTTTTTCTGCAGTTGGACGACAAGACGACACTGCTTCCCGTGAACCTGACAACCTCACCCTTTGGGGAAAAAGAAGTGCGGGCGCTGGTAAACTACGAAGAAGTGGACAAGCCAGGCAGCGGATACGACCAGGCGGTACACGTGAACTGGATAGACAGTATCCGTACGAAACCGATGGCGCCTAATCTGGGGACTGAAAACGATACGAAGTACGGTATCGACCCCGTTGAGATTGTGGGCGACTGGGTGACCGTTGCCGAAGACGGCTATCTCACGCTGCGATTCAGGACGCAGTGGGGCTATCCGCGGGTTGTCCACTCCGTGAACCTTATCCCGGCCAACAATCCCGAAAACCCGTATGAGGTGGAATTCCGTCACAACTCCAACGGAGATATAGGAGAACGGTTTGGCGACGGCCTCGTGGCTTTCCGGCTCAACAGCCTGCCCGACACGGAAGGGAATACGGTAAAGCTGAAGTTGAAATGGAAATCGTTTAGCGGCGAGAAATCGGTTGAGTTCGACTATAAAACGCGTGCCGCGACGCCCGCCAGCTCTGCCATCGCTGCTGAGCGCAGCGTGATCCCATTGCAATAACCGCTTGCCGGGAGCATCCGCTTCGGCAACCGTGCCACAAAGGGTTGTTTCAAAAATCGACAAAAGGCTGTACCTTTGCGTGATAAAGGTACACCTTTTTCGTAAAGGGAGAGCGTGTATTTTAGTGTTGGTTCGAACAAAATCCGTTAATGATCAGAGACGAAAACAAAGAGCAGGCCCTTCTTCAGCAGATTGTACGCGGTAATACGATGGCCATGAAGAAGTTTTACGACACCTATTCGGGGTATCTTACCGCGGTATGCTCTCGTTACATCGCTGACAAAGAGGATGTAAAAGATATCTTACAAGAAAGCTTCATCAAAATTTTCAAAGCAGTAGATAAGTTCGAATATAAAGGGGCGGGATCGTTAAAAGCGTGGTCGGCCCGCATTGTAGTCAATGAAGCGTTGAGACATATCCGGGAAAGCAATAAGCTGAAGGTTATAAACCTCCCCGGTGAGGAGCTGCCCGACATGGCCGATGACCGTGAGCCTGATTTCAATGAGATACCCACGCAGGTTATCCTGGAAATGATCCGGAAGTTACCTGTGGGCTACCGGACCGTATTTAACCTGTATGTTTTTGAGGAAAAAAGTCACAAGGAAATTGCTTCGATACTGAGCATTTCTGAAAGTACTTCTGCCTCGCAGTTACACAGAGCCAAAGGCTTGTTGATGCAAGAGATAGATTTGTATCGGTTTAAAAAAATGGCACTATGAATAATCAATGGCAGGATAACCTGCGCAATCGGATGGAGCATCACGAAGAGCCTGTTCCCGAAGGTTTGTGGGAGAGCGTCGAGCAGGTGATGAGCGCCGGGAGTTCCGTGGGGACAAAGCCGGCGGGACAACGGATCCGGTTGTGGGACAAGCGTATCGGGGCAGTAGCAGCAGTGGGGATTGTTTTGTTTTTTATCGGGTTGTACACGTTGAAGGAAAATCAAAAAAACATACAGCTCGTAGAACAGAGACAGCCAGAACTGCCTGCTCCCGTTGCGCATCCCGACAAAGAACCGCTCTTGGCGCACCGTACTGAAAATGAAAAACCGGAAACGGAAAAAAAGTTGCGTGGAGCTAAAGGAGAGGAAACAGCTAAAACAGCGGAAACAGTGAGGACAGCGGATGTTGTTGAAGCGGCTGAACGGCAAAGCGAAGAAATCCCGCGTCAGGGAGAGCCCGAAAATTCTCCTTCTCCCCGTGTTGACCGGAATTACAGTCCGGAAACTAACGACGGGCAGGCGTTTCGCTTGCCGGCACGGCGGCGTAACGGCAAGCCCGCAAAATGGCAGACGGACCTTTATGCGTCGAACATCCCGTCGGGTTCCTCCAAACATTACGATGGATACCGCAGCTTTACCCCTTTTGGGTTAAAATCGGAGGAAGAGGAGCATGTGCTGGCCGCAGGTTCGGGTTTGCCCGGCGATTTTATTGTGGGGAAGGAGTACCGGCACGTCTATACCGACGTCAAGCATTTTCAGCCGGTCACGCTGGGTGTTTCGCTGAAGTACAACCTCAGCGACAGCTGGAGCATCACGAGCGGCCTCAACTATACCGTTCTCTCCTCGCAGCTAAGCACGGGAAGCTACAATCATTACTACAACAGCCGGCAGACGCTGCACTACCTGGGCCTCCCGGTAACTGTTAACTACACCGTCTGGCGCTCCGGCCAATTATCAACGTATATCTCCGGCGGTGGGATGGTGGAGAAGAACGTTGCGGGCGCACTGTCCACCGATTATATTGTGGACAATAAAATTGAAGAGCGTAGTCAGGAAGGGTTGTCCGTTAAACCGCTGCAATGGTCTGTAAGCTCCGCCGCCGGCATGGAGTACCGGTTGTGGAAAGGCATCGGATTGTATGCCGAGCCGGGAGTGACCTACCATTTCAGGAACAGTAGCGGAGTGGAAACGATTTATCGGGAAAAGCCGTTGAACTTCAACATCAGGCTGGGACTGCGCTTCTCCTTTTTTTAGGTTTATCCGAAATCGTCGAACATGATCATTTCCGGCGGAACGCCGAGACTGTCGAGCATCCGCTGTACGGCTGCCGCCATTGGTCCGGGGCCGCACATGTAGTATTCAATATCTTCAGGAGCATCGTGATCCTTCAAGTACGTGTCGTGAATCACCTGATGTACGAACCCGGCGGTGTACTTCACGCCTGCGGCATCGGCTGCCGGATCGGGACGGTCCAGCGCCAGGTGGAACGAGAAGTTGGGAAACTCGCGTTCCAGCTCGTAGAAATCTTCCAGGTAAAAAGCCTCCATCAATGCACGTGCACCGTAGAAGTAAGACATTTTGCGGTCGGTGGTCTTCAGCGTCTTCATCATGTGCATGATTTGCGCGCGTAAGGGGGCCATCCCGGCGCCACCGCCCACCCAAAGCATTTCGCGCTTGCTGTTGTAGATGGGGTGGAAATCGCCGTAGGGGCCGGACATGGTTACTTTATCGCCCGGCTTCAGGTTGAATATATAGGACGATACGATACCCGGGTTCACGTTCATCCATGTGTTTTTTGCCCGGTCGAACGGCGGAGTGGCCACACGCACGTTCAACTTGATAATATCGCCTTCGGCAGGATAGTTTGCCATGGAGTAAGCACGAATGGTCTCTTCATCATTCTTGACGGTCAGGTCCCACATTTTAAACTTGTCCCACTCGGGTTTATACTGTTCATCGATCGCGAAATCGGTATATTTCAACTCGTATTTGGGCACTTTTATCTGGCTGTAGGAGCCGGGGATAAAATCCAAATGCTCGCCGTCGGGCAGCCGCACCACAAATTCCTTGATGAAGGTAGCCACGTTGTTGTTGGAAACGACCTCGCATTCCCATTCCTTAACGCCAAATACCTCTTCCGGCACGACGATATTCATGTCTTCTTTCACCTTTACCTGGCAACTGAGGCGCCAATTGGCCATCTGCTCCTTGCGGCTGAAGTGTCCGGTTTCGGTCGGGAGGATTTCTCCGCCTCCGTCCAGCACCTGGCAGCGGCATTGTCCGCATGTCCCTCCGCCGCCACACGCGGACGAGAGGAATATGTTCTGTGATTGCAGCGTATTAAGCAGGGTTGACCCCATGGGAACTTCTAGATTTTTCTCTTTATTGACGGTAATCTTCACATTTCCGGAAGGCATCAGCTTTGCTTTGGCCACCAGAATGACAATTACCAAGATCAGAATTATCAACAAGAAAACCACTACACTGGTTAAGATGGTTATTCCGCCTGAACTCATTAACAACACATTCATTGTATATCCTGTTTTTTTATTTTGAAAACTTTGTTTATTTTAATTGGCGTTGAGCTTACTGTTAAATATTGATTCCCGAGAAACTCATGAATCCAATGGCCATCAAGGCCGTGATGATAAATGTTATGCCCAACCCTTTCAGCGGTTTGGGAACGTGGGAATATTCCAGTTTCTCCCGGATGGCGGCCATTCCAAGAATGGCCAGCAGCCAACCGATACCGGAGCCGAACCCGTAGGCGGTGGCCATGCCCACATTGGCAAATTCGCGTTGCTGCATGAACAATGAACCTCCGAGGATGGCACAGTTTACGGCAATCAATGGCAGAAAGATACCCAACGAGGCGTAAAGCGACGGGCTGAATTTCTCCACTACCATTTCAACCAACTGGACGAAAGATGCAATAACGGCGATAAAAATGAGCAGGCTGAACACACTCAGGTCGATCGTTGCAAATTGCGGGCCCAACCACGCTAAAGCGCCTGCCTTAAGTACGTAGTTTTCGAGCATATAATTGATGGGCAGGGTGAGCACGAGCACGAAAGTGACCGCAATGCCCAGCCCGAAAGCCGTCTTAACGTTTTTTGATACAGCAAGATAGGAGCACATACCCAGAAAGTATGCGAATATCATATTGTCTACAAATATCGATCTTACAATTAGACTAATAGCATCCATATTTATTTTTTTATTTTTGTTTTACGATAATTTTTCGATAAATACTCGATAGTTATCCGGTTAACACGCGTAGCGCACTAATTGGTCCCTTCCTGTAAATCCTTGTTTTTCGACCGGTGTACCCAGATGATGACCGCGACAAGGATCAACGCCATGGGGGCCAGCATCATAAGGCCGTTGTTTTCGTAGCCGGCACTGTATGCTGCCTGCGGGATGACTTTGTATCCGAGTAGCGTGCCGGATCCCAGCAGTTCGCGGAAGAAGCCCACCGTTACCAGTATCCATCCGTATCCCAGTCCGTTACCGATCCCGTCGAGGAACGAAGGCCACGGCCCGTTGCCCAGGGCAAACGCTTCCAGGCGCCCCATCAGTATACAGTTCGTAACGATCAGTCCCACAAAAACCGACAGCTGCTTGTTCACGTCGTAAGCAAATGCTTTGAGTACTTCGCTTACGATGGTCACCAATGCGGCCACCACCACCAGTTGAACGATGATACGGATACGGTTGGGGATGGTTTTTCTCAACAGCGAGATAATAACGTTTCCGAAAGCGGTGACAATGGTTACGGCGATGGCCATTACCAATGACGGTTCCAGCTTGGACGTTACAGCCAGTGCCGAACAGATGCCGAGCACCTGTACCAGGATAGGGTTGTTTTTATTGAGAGGCCCTAACAGGGCCTGTTTTGCTTTTGCTGATAATGCCATATTCTTATCGTTTTATAATGAATGCGGATCTATTTTCCGTCATTTAATTGCAGTAAAAAATTCTTGTACTCTCCCACGCTTTCCAGCAACATCGCGTCAACTCCTTTACTGGTGATGGTGCCACCCGATATTCCGTCGACATAGTCCCTTTCGGAGTTGGTTTGCCCGGGTTTAACCACGGCTATGGATTTAAATTCGCCGTTTTTTATCAGCTCTTTCCCGTTGAATTGATTCCGGAAATGTGGGTAAACTATTTCCGCGCCCAGCCCCGGAGTTTCACCCGCGTGTCCGAATTCGGAACCGTAAACGGTGCTGCCGTTGCCCTCTACGGAGAGGTATCCCCAGATAGGCCCCCACAGGCCGGTGCCGTTCATGGGGATAATGTATTTTTTGGAACCTTCCACTTCCGCTTCATAGACAGCAAGCCCTTCCCCTTCGCCCGAAAAAGCGGGATCGGTGGGCTCAATTCCTTCCGTGCCGTCGATCTTTACTCCTTCGGGAGTAATGAGGTAGGCCGATTTAACCAGGGCTCTGTAGATGCCGTCGGCTTCGGCCGGGGAGGCATCAACGCGCAGCGACCGGAGGATCTGCTGCATCTTGTCGGTATTCACGTTTGCAGTTTGTCTGTCGCTCAACACCTGGTGGGTGAAGGCCAGACCTATGGCAACGATAATCACCATTACCGATGCGTATATTATTGTATATGTGCTATTTTCTCTGTTCATAGTTCAATTGTATTCAGTAGTTATTCAGAAACGCGAATCCCTATTTTTTCACGGCAGCTCGTTTTAAGCGGCGTTTGATGTTGGCATCCACCACATAGAAATCGATCAGCGGAGCGAAAGCGTTCATAAACAGGATGGCAAGCATCATGCCTTCGGGATACCCCGGGTTGAAGATACGGATCAGGATGGCCACCACACCAATCAGAAAACCATATATCCATTTCCCCTTTTCCGTACGTGCCGATGTCACCGGATCAGTTGCCATGAATACAGTCCCGAAAGCGAAACCGCCAAGCAGGAAGTGATACACCGGCGGCATTTCCATAGCGGCATTTTGTGCGAGCAAATTAAGCAGGGCAACGGTGAACAGCCCTCCCAGGAAGACGGAAGTCATCGTTTTCCAGCTTCCTACGCCCGTTATGATCAGCAGGATGGCTCCCAGCAGGATGGCCAGGGTGGATACCTCACCGACCGACCCGGGAATTAATCCGATAAACATATCCCACAACGACAAAGGATTACCTGTGATTCCCAGGAAAGAGAAGTCTCCGAAACGTGAAGCGTCCGATACGGCAAGTTGTCCGAGCGGTGTTGCGCCGGAAAAGCCGTCTACAACATTTCCTCCACCCAGGCCGAACGTGTCGGCAGTGCGTACCCATACCTGATCGCCCGACATTTTAGAGGGATAGGCAAAGAACAAGAATGCGCGGGCGATCAACGCCACGTTAAAAATATTGTATCCGGTTCCGCCAAAAACTTCCTTCGCAAAAATGACGGAGAACGCAGTGGCTACGGCAATCATCCAGAGCGGGGTGTCCACGGGTAAAATCATCGGGATAAGCAATCCCGAGACCAAAAAACCTTCGGCCACTTCTTCCTTCTTCATCTGAGCCATGGCAAATTCGATGCCCAGGCCCACCACGTAGGAAACAACGATCTGTGGAAGCATGGCTAAAAGTCCGTAGAGGAAAGTTCCCACAAAGCCTGCCTGAACGTTTATGGCCAGATAATGCTGGTAACCCACATTATACATCCCCATGAGCAATGCCGGAATAAGTGCGAGTATCACGATAACCATCGTACGTTTTGAGTCTCTGGCATCGTGGATATGTACTCCCGATTTCGATGTCTTGTTGGGTACGTACAGGAAGGTTTCAAAGGCATCGTATGTAGAATTCAACCAATGAAATTTACCTCCTTCTTCGAAATTCGGTTTTATTTTATCGAGAAATTTTCTTAACGACATTTATTTTATCTGTTTTAATTTATTGTTATTCTATATTTGTCAATGCGTTGAGCGGAGGGCCGTACCGGTTATTCCATCTCTTTTCTCAGCATATCCAATCCTGTGCGTACAATACGCTGCAACTCCAGCTTGGAGGTGTCCACAAACTCGCAAAGTGCAAAATCCTCGGGCGCCACTTCGTAGATCCCGAGCTGTTCCATCTTATCGATGTTGAATGCCAGGGTGGATTTTATCAGCTGTTCGGGGAAAATATCCAGGGGGAATACCTTGTCGTATTCGTTGGAGACGATGATGGCTCTGGGGCCGCCCAGCAGGCGTGCATCCAGGCGATAGGCCTTTTTCAGTTTCAGGTAGGTGGCGCCGGCGCTGTAGCGTTTGGGCGACAGGGATGCCCATCCGAAAGCTTCGTGAACATCGTCACCTTCCGGTATTACGGTCAGTTGCGAATGGGTGGCGCGGAGCGCGCCTTCTGCCTCTATCCGGGTTCCGGTAAGCACGTTCCCGCTGATGTACCTCAGGTTGCCTTTTCCGTTGACATTGTCAGCAAAGAGCTTGCCCAGCTCCGTGCCGACAAGCATGTTGTAGTAGCCGGTTTGTTTGACTTCCGATCCGGTAAGTGCTACGGTGCGGGTAAGGTCTACCACGCCTTTGTTGAAAAGCCTTCCGATGAACAACACATCCAGGGCATTTAATGTCCAGACTACTTCGCCCCTGTTCACGGGTGCCAGGTAGTTGATGTGTGTGCCGGTGTTTCCGGCGGGGTGTGGCCCTTCAAACTCAGTTATCGTTACGTTTGCGGCTTTCCTCAGCCCTTCGTTTTTCGTAGCGGGGCTGATGGAGAGGAACACCTTTCCTTTGGTGAGCCTGGCTAATGCGTTCAACCCGGTTTGCAGGTCGGCCTCCTGGCCTTTCAGGATGAAATCGTATGAGGGGGCCAGCGGAGCCGTGTCGAATCCGGTAACGAAAATGTCGCGCGGTTCTTTTCCGGGATCGGCAACGACGTCGTAAGGGCGTTGTTTGATGACAAACCAGATGCCGGCGTCGAGCAGTCTCTTTTTGATTTCTTCGGGAGGCAACGTACCGATCTCACTTTTGCCGTACTCTACGTAAGTGTTTTCTTTGTCGGCTTTGACAGTAACGTTCAGTATACGTCTTTTTTCTCCGCGGTTGATGGCTGTGACTGTTCCGCTGACGGGAGATGCAATCATCATGTCCGTGTGCATTTTAGAGAAAAATAACGCTTGTCCGGCTTTCACGGTATCACCCACCTTAACTTTGAGTTTGGGCGTGATTCCCTGAAAATCTTCCGGGCACACCTGTACATATTCACTTGTTATACTGCCGAGAAGTGTTTCTTCTGGTTTCCCTAACAAAGGAATCTGCAAGCCTTTCTTGATTTTAATTCGATTAGCCATATGTAATTGATAAAAATAACTGTTGGTTTTCTCAGGATAAACAACTATCAATCAGAGTTCTATTTAAAATAAGCTGTGAGGAGGGATAGCTATTTTCCGTTTAAGGTGCAAAGATAACTGTTTTATATTCAAAAAAGGAAGAATAGTGAAAAAAATCTTTATTCTGAAAATAAGTTAATCCCCGGTTTCCCTGAACGGGAGCTTGTCCGCTATCTATTTGTGGGGATAAGATGATCGAGGAATAAAAGTTGGAGAATATTTCCTGTTTTCCACAAGATCGTTATCTTTGCAGCCGTCATTCTTTCGGGTATTGGTTTTATGAAACTGTGAGAAAAATTGTTGGTCGCAAGATTCAGCTGTTAACGAAAAGCATGCGAAAGCCCATTACTAATTTATAAAATACAAAGTCATGAAAAATCTGTTGATAATATGCTCCTTATTTGCGTCATTATCGGTTGCAGCCCAGTTTGGAAATTTTAACCGGAACAGTCCTTGGGATGCCAGCTGGATATGTGTTCCCGATGCAGGAGAGAATGCCCCCGGGCTTTATTTATTCAGGAAAACAATAGATATAAAGTCGGTTCCCGGACAATTCGAGATTTACGTGTCGGCCGATAACCGCTATAAGTTGTATGTTAACGAGGTTCTGGTATCCATAGGATCTGCTCAGGGGGATTTAGGGCACTGGAATTATGAGGCGCTTGATATTGCCCCTTTTCTGAAAACCGGGGAAAATATTGTTTCCGCAAAAGTCTGGAATGAAGGCAACCTGAGGCCTGTTTCCCAGTTTTCTCTCCGTACCGGCTTTTTATTGCAGGGCACGAACGATGAGACGAAACAACTCAACACGAATGAGACATGGAAATGCCTGGAGGATAAAAGCTATACTCCCCTCAGGCAGAGTGTTCGCGGTTATTATGCGGCAGGCGCGGGGGACAAGGTTGATATGAATCTTGCGGTGAAAGGCTGGAACTCCGTTGATTTCGATGACAGCGGCTGGGAAAAAGCCAAACCTGTTTTCGAACGTCAGGTAAGAGGTATGGGGTTCATGGCCCGGGGCGGCTGGTCCTTAACGCCTTCGATACTCCCTCCCATGGAGTTGACCTACCAGCGGCTCGCTTCTACAAGAAAGACTGAAAATGTTTCTGTTCCCTCTTCGTTTCCAGCTAAGAAAACAAAAATAACGGTTCCGGCAAACACTACGGCGACCATCCTTCTCGATCAGGCATACCTTACGAATGCTTATCCTACGTTGATTTTCAGCGGAGGAAAGAACAGTACGCTCGTCATCACCTATGCTGAAGGATTGTACAATGAAGCGGGGGCAAAAGACAACCGGAACGAGATTGAAGGGAAAACCATTTCCGGCCGACAGGATACCGTCATCTCCGACGGGTCACAAAATCAGGAGTTCACTTCGCTTAACTGGAGAACATACCGATATGTGGAGTTGAAGGCCGAGACTGACGACCTGCCTTTGGTGATTGAAGATTTTTATGGCACATTTACCGGTTACCCGTTGGAAATGAATGCGAAGCTAGTATCGGATATCGACGAGCTGAATACCATCATGGAGATAGGCTGGCGTACAGCCCGGTTGTGCGCCGTGGATACCTATATGGATTGTCCTTATTACGAGCGCCTGCAGTATATCGGCGATACGAGGATCCAGATAATGATCACTTATTACAACAGCGGAGACGACCGCCTTCCTAAGAATGCCATTAATCTCTTCGATAATTCCCGACAGAAAGACGGGTATACACTGAGCCGTTATCCCGATACCCAAAACCAGGTAATACCCACCTATTCTCTCTGGCATGTAAGCACATTGTATGATTATTTGATGCACGGCAAGGACAATACGTTTCTGAAGACAAAACTGCTGGGTTCAAGACAGATCTTGAATTATTTTATCAGTTATATCGCAGAAGACGGCTCTTTAAAAAATGTTCCCGGCTGGAATTTTACGGACTGGGTGCCCGACTGGCGAATGGGGGTTGCCCCGATGGCTGAAGACGGAAGTTCTGCGTTAATGGATCTACAACTCCTGTTGGCTCTTCAGTCTGCAGTAATCCTGGAAAGGAGTGAAGGATCTGAAGAGTTTGCCGTGCTTTATGAAAAGATCGCCCGAAGCCTGGAGCAGACCATCCGGGATAAGTACTGGGATGAATCCAGAAAATTGTTTGCGGATACACCCCTCAAGGATAAGTTCTCACAACACGCCAACTCCCTGGCTATTCTTGCCGGTTTGGCCACTGAGTCAACCGCGCTTGAAATGGGTAAGCTGATGTTGTCCGATACAACATTGGCTCCGGCATCCATATACTTTAAATATTACCTGCACCTGGCGTTGGCAAAGGCCGGCCTTGGGGATAATTACCTTAACTGGTTGGACATTTGGCGCAAGAACATCGATTTGGGGCTGACTACCTGGGGTGAGACCTCGGAAGTGGAAACGACCCGGTCCGACTGTCATGCCTGGGGTTCCAGTCCCAATGTTGAGTTTTTCCGCATTGTCCTGGGTGTGGAGAGTGATGCCCCTTATTTCAAGAAAGTTAAGATAACTCCGAACTTGGGAAGCATCGAAAAGATAGGCGGAGAAATACCACACCCATCCGGTAAGGTTGTAGTGAATTACCGGCAAACACGAAAAGGATTACAGGCTGAAATCAATTTGCCTGGGGACGTAAACGGATCTTTTGTCTGGAAAGGGAAGAGCTACGCGTTGAAGGGAGGATCCAACAAGCTGGATATCTCTACAGCTCCCTGATCCAGATATTCCGGAAACTAATCGGCTGGCTGGGGTCGCCGTGATCCTGCAGCTTGATGGGCCCGGGACCGTGTTCTTTCACTTCCGGAAATCCTACATAAGGGGTGGTACCCCGGATGATCGTATTGTTTTGCAGCAGGATACCGTTTTGTAAAAGGGTTACGGTAGGAGGGGTCCGGTAAGTCCCGTCTTTTTTGAATGTGGGTGCGGTGTAAATGATGTCGTAGGTATTCCACTCGCCGGGTTTTCGCATCGCGTTTACCAGGGGCGGTGTTTGTTTATAAATACTTCCGGTCTGACCGTTCACGTACGTTTCATTCCGGTAGTTGTCGAGGATCTGAATCTCGTAGATACCTTGCAGAAAAAGACCGCTGTTGCCCCGTGCCTGGCTTTCACCTTTAATGCCTTCGGGTATGCGCCACTCCAGGTGCAGTTGAAAGTCGCTGAATTTCTGTTTCGTCTGAATATCCCCGGTACCTTTTTTTACGGTGAAAACGCCGTTGTGTACCGTCCATTCCGCCGGGGCACCTTTTGAGTTCTCCCATTGGGAAAGATTTTTGCCGTCGAACAGGACAATGGCATCGGATGGGACGGGATCGGGGGTAACCACCGGAGGTTGGGGTTGCCAGTATTCGGTCATGGCCGGTGTCATGGGTGCGCGTTCGGGATATTTTTTTTCCTGTGCGTTTAGCGGAAGCAGGACGATTAATCCTGTCAAAATGATCAGATTTTGCCGTTTCATGTTGTCTTTTCTTTAATGTTGTGAGTTGATCTTTTGTTTATGCGTTATGCTTTTGGAAATTTCCAGGGCTCGCGGTAATCGGGTTTGATTAACCTGTCGGCCTTATCGTTGTTGAATGATTTTTTATTGTCATCATACATAAGCGTCGCTCCTGTACGTGCCGAAATATTGCCCAGATGAGCATATTTAGCACACAAGCTACCGTTTTCGATGGTACAAGCTGTCTGAAAATCGCGTTTTTTCACACATTCGATAAACCTTGCCACGTGCTTTTTGTGGTCCTGATAATCGGGTTCGCCTTTTACCGGTTCAGCCTTGTTCTTCTCCGGAATAACTTCCCATCCTTCGCGGTTGATGACCAATGTTCCGTTTGTGCCTTTAAAGGCAAGGCCATAGTTTCTCCCGTAAGGCCCGGTCTCCGTGCCTGCAATGTTGTTCCACTGGATGGTGAAGTCATTGAAGTCGTATATTACGGAAAGGGTATCGAACGTTTCAGCGTAGTTCCCGGGATAAGCGAAATTTCCTCCCGAGCCTATGACCCGGTTGGGCATCTCCGTTACGTTCATCCCCCAGAGAGCCATGTCGAGCAGGTGTACTCCCCAGTCGGTCATTAGCCCTCCGCCGTAATCCCAGAACATGCGCCACGAGCCGTGAAAACGTTTCTCATTGAATGTCCTCACGGGTGCCGGGCCCAGCCAGAAATTAAAATCGACGCCCGCAGGGACAGGGCTGTCGGGGACCGGGTTGAGGATGGCCGCGTAATTGAAGTTAGCCCATACATTTACCTGGGCGATCTTGCCCAGCTTGCCGCTGTCGATATAGCGTTTCATTTCATGCCAGTGGTTGCCGCTTCGTTGTTGCTGTCCCACTTGTACTACCCGGTTGTGTCTCTTTGCCGCGGCAACCATTGCATCGCACTCGGCAATGGAATTGGCTATGGGCTTTTCCACATAAACGTCTTTCCCGGCTGCGCAGGCGTCGGTCATCTGCAGGCAGTGCCAGTGGTCGGGCGTTCCAATGATGATCACATCGATCTCCTTTCTCTCCAGCATTTTCCGGTAATCGCCATACAATTCAGGCTTTTTGTTCCTGAGCTTAACGAGATCTGCAGCCCTTCCGCTGAGTACATGCTGATCGACGTCACACAGGGCGATGCAATCTATTTCGGGATGGATCAGGAAGTCGGACAGGTTGGCCCATCCCATGCTGCGGCATCCGATCAGTCCGACATTGATCTTGTCGTTTGCCCCTGTACGGTTAGCAAACAAGCTGCTGCTTTGCAAAAACGACGGGGCAAGCAGCCCGGCCAGGACTGACGAGGCAGAATTACGTATAAATTTTCTTCTTTCCATTGTGATAAAAGATTAAGCAGGTTTCAGGTATGTTTTCAGTAAATTTTTTGCCTTTCTACAGAGGGACCAATTCAAATGTATAGTCCTCCTTCAACAACCACTCAATAGCCCTGGGTAGCGCGTATCGCAGATTTTTTTCAGCTTTTAGCGAGTCGTGAAAAACAAGGATCGATCCGTTCCGGGTATAGCGCTTTACGTTTTGCAAAACCTGTCCGGGCGACATGAACCTGCTGTAATCACGTGTAACAACGTCCCACATAATGATCCGGTAGCCCGCGTCCTGCAGTTTCCGGCACTGATTCATCCCGAGGTGGCCGTGCGGAGGACGAAACAGCGATGAGTCGATCAGTTCTCTTGCCTGACCGGCGTTGTCAAGGAATTTTCCTAAGCTGTGCTTCCACCCTTGCAAATGGTGGAAGGTGTGATTTCCCGTACGATGTCCTTTTTCAATTACTTGCCGGTATACCTCGGGGTGTTTGCGTACATTGTCTCCCACGCAGAAAAAAGTGGCCTGAACGCCATATCTGTCCAACAAGTCGAGTACCCAGGGCGTCACTTCGGGAATAGGCCCGTCGTCGAACGTGAGATAAACTGTTTTCCGTACAGGGTTTTCAATTCTCCAGACTGCATTCGGAAACAGCATCCTGTATAAATGGGGAGGTTGCTCAATCAACATAGAAGATGCTTCGGATAACTGTTTACTGTTGTTTATTGTATTGCTCCAGTAGCCGGGGGCTGAACTGCTGCATCAGCTTTAAAGCCTGTTGCATGGTTGCCTCTTCCGAAGCCCGTTGAGCAGTATCGTTTTCCGAACGGTAATATCCGCGAATGGAACTGTCTGTTATGTCTTTTAAAATCACATCGCCTACATATCCCGCCCCTTGCATGTAATACGTCTGGGCCCGTTGCAGTAAATCGTCCGTATAGGTTTTGTACTTCTGCTTGTCGAACTCCTGGTAAACCGATGCTATCAGCAGCAGCGAGTTGACGTTGTAGTAGATATCAACCATCGTATTGCTTATTTGTCTTGGGGTCAGCCGGTCATACCAACTCAAGTTCTTCTGTAGCCTTTCCTCGATTTCGTCCATCAGCCGCTGCGCTTTTTCCGTTTCGCCTAACCGGTAATAAGCCCGGGCGAACATAATGCCGTCGTTGCCATAGGCTACCGCTTTTCCCGGCATGACCGTTGTTACTTTATCCAGCGCGGCAATGGCTTTGTCGTTTTTGCCTTCTTCGGCCAGGGCTTCGATCAGTTGATTGAAGTAGAGCCTGAAAGTGGAAATCATCCGTCGGCCGGTTTCGTCGAGGTAGATGTCCGGATTTTCTTCCAGTCCGCCCCAGCGGAATTTGTTCATCAGGTTGTCGTAAGCCTTTTCAGTGTTCACGCCACCGCTTTGCGGGATTCCCGGAACAATCTGATAGGCTAATCCCGTCAGGGAGAAATTGCTGTTTTGCAGGTTCATATATAGGTTCCGGTCGACCGTGGTGGCATAGTAGATCGGGCGTTTCCAATTATCGTCATTGATATTGGTCAGCATTTCCATAATCATCATTTCCTGTCGGTAAAGAGCCGATTTCTCACCCAGGTTGAGGAACATTTTGTCTGCCGGCCTTGAGTTGAATGCCTTCCAATCCGTTGTTGCCGAATCAACGTTTAAGTAGAGCCTGTTGGAAGGGATAATCTGAGTATCTCCCGTGCTGAACGGATTCGCCGGTTTGTATTGGCCCGTACGCAGGTTTTCCATTATTTCCTTGAGGGGAATGCTGTCCCGGTAGGCGTTTACGTCGTAATACTGTCCGTAAGAAATGCTGGGTATGTTGTTCTGTTTAAGTGCGTTCTGGATTTCGTTTTTCGTAACTACGAAAGCTGCACTTGCCGCATCGCCCCAGTATTTCTCCCTGTCCCATTTGATGGGTAGCGGTGCAGATTCGTATGCTTGACGGAGCATTTGATCCACGTACCATTCGGTTTGCAGGAAGCTTAAGTTGGTGACGCGAACATCGGTGCGGAAGCCTTCTGTCTCCTGAGCGTACCAAAGCGGGTAGGTGTCGTTGTCGCCATTGGTAAAGAGAATGGCATCCGGTTCTACGCTGCTGAGGTAGTTCATGCCGGTATCGCGGGCCAGGGTTCGCCCGGAACGGTCGTGGTCGTCCCAGTTCTGTCCCGCCATTTGAAGGGGGACGAGCAGGCAGGCCGCGCTGACCAGCGTTGCTGACAGCGTGGTATTCTTGATGTAGTTGCGGAGATATCGACTGATTCCGGCAACGCCTATACCCACCCAGATGGCGTAGGCATAGAATGATCCGGCATAAGCGTAATCCCGTTCGCGGGGTTCGTAAGGCGTTTGGTTGAGGTACAGCACGATGGCTAATCCTGTCATAAAGAACAACAGAAAGACGATGGAGAAACTTTGCTTCCCTTTCCGTTTCAGGTTCAGCTGGTAAATTATGCCGATAACCCCCAACAGGAAAGGCAACAGGTAGTATTTATTGTGCCCTTTGCTGTCGGCGACCTCAGGTGCAATGTTGTCCTGCGGCCCCAGGCCAAGGATAGGCCCGTCTATAAATTTGATTCCGGTGATCCAGTTCCCTTTGGTAATTCCGCCATCTCCCTGGATATCGTTTTGCCTGCCGGAGAAATTCCACATGAAATAACGCCAGTACATAAAATTAATCTGGTAGTTAAACAGGAATTTCAGGTTGTCGAACAGCGTGGGTTTTTTACTTCTATCGGTAATGCCGCCCCAAATCTCATACCCTTGAATGTGGTTGCCGTATCCCGGTTCCGACGGGTGGGTATGCATGCGCGGAAAGAGCATGGTGTTGGTGTACTTGTATGTGGGTATCTTGGATTCTACGTACCGGTCTTTCTGGTTTTCAGTCGTTTGCAATACCCTGCTGTACGATTTTTTCTCTTTTGAAATTTCAGCGCGCCCTTGATTGTCCCTGACAATTTGCGAAGCGTAGGTAGTCCCGTAAATGATGGGCGTTTGTCCGTACTGTTCTCGGTTGAGGTAACTGCCGAGGGAGAACACATCCTCCGGTGAGTTCAGGTCGAGCGGGGTGTTGGCCGATGACCGGATCGGAATGATGGCATATGCTGAAAATCCGATAAGGATAACCAGCAGGCTCGACATGGAAAGGTTCAGAAACTTGATGTTTAGCTTGTTTTTGGAGAAAACGAAATAGATGGCTGTGGCAATAAGAACGAGCCACAACCAGATACTGCCTCCAATAAATAAAATACCGGAAAGGCCGATGCTCAACAAAAAGGCAATTCTAGCCCTTTTTATATCGCCCCTGTCGGAGATGCTCTCGAACAGGGCCCAGACGATACTTGCCACCAGCAGGATCAGGTAAACGGCAACGCCCGTGTTGTAGGACATGCCCAGTGTGTTCACAAAGAAAAGTTCGAACCATCCACCCACTTTGGTAAATCCCGGAATAATTCCGTACATCAAAATAAGGATCAACCCGAAAGAAAGGAACAACGAAAATAATCCGCCTTTCCAGGTGGGGTTTTCGGTCTTTTTGTAGTAGTAAACCATCACAATAGCGGGGATACACAACAGGTTAAGCAGGTGAACGCCTATAGAGAGTCCCATGATGTAGGCAATCAGTACGATCCATTTGTCGGAATCGGGTTTTTCCGCATTTTCTTCCCATTTCAGTATCAGCCAGAAAACCAGTGCGGTGAGCATCGATGAAAAGGCATATACCTCACCCTCTACAGCTGAGAACCAGAACGTGTCGGAAAATGTGTAGACCAGCGCACCTACCAGGCCGCTGCCGATCACGGCGATAGTTTGCCCAAGGCTGAACGCATCGTTTTTCTCCCCCATCACCAGTTTGCGGGTCAGGTGTGTGATGGTCCAAAACAGGAAAAGGATGGTGAAAGCGCTCAGAAGGGCCGACATGCTGTTAACCATTTTTGCCACCTGTCCGGGATCGTTGGTGAATTGAGTGAACAGGTTCCCGAGAAGCATAAAAATGGGTGCGCCGGGAGGATGCCCTACCTCCAGTTTGTAGGCTGATGAGATAAATTCGCCGCAGTCCCAGAAACTGGCCGTTGGTTCAATGGTCATCAGATAAACAACAGCGGCAATTACAAAAACAACCCAACCTGAAATTGTATTGATAAGTTTGTATTTTTTCATTATTTCGTGATAAAAATGATACTCAACCGAAAATTTGGACAAAGGTAAGAAAAACAATTAGCAGATCTTATTAAAAAAAGAAAAAAAGCGATGCAGTGTCAATGAGTTGCTTACCAAAAAACAGTGGAGGGTGGGCGAAAAGTTATCCTTGTCGTAAATAATCAATTGCGCTCAAACGAATGTTAACTGAACTATGCAAAAGTTAAAAGCGGCGATTTATGTTTTAAAACATGTTTCATTTTAAATAACAGATAATGAGATATTTGTGTCACTTTATTAACAAAAATTTAACTTTGTTAGGGTTTGAGTGCCAAAATTTATTGAAAGATAATTTGGTCAAAAAAAAGGAAACAATTTACTTTGGTAAGGATTAAGGAAAAAAATCGTTATTCAAAGGTCATTTTCTTTTTTTATTGTCAGATTTAATGGAGAAAACATTAGTAATTCTTAAGCCTTCGGCGGTACAACGGAGCATTGTAGGTGAAGTTGTTTCGCGGTTTGAAAAAAAAGGGCTTCAAATTGTGGGAATGAAGATGGTGTCTTTGTCTGACTCAATATTGGAAGAACATTATTCTCACTTAAAGGAAAAGCCATTCTTCAAACGCATCAAAGATTCAATGCAGGTAAGTCCGGTCATTGTTATGGCGTTGGAAGGTTTAGAAGCGGTTGAAGTGGTGAGGATGATGGCAGGGCCGACAAACGGAAGAAAAGCTCAGCCAGGAACCATTCGGGGAGACTACAGCGTCAGTGTGCAGGAGAATATTATTCATGCATCTGATTCTCCGGAGACGGCAGAGGCAGAATTGAAACGCTTTTTTTCGGAAAACGAGATTTTTAACTATCCATCACCGGCTTTCGTTAATCTTTATGCTAACGATGAAGTCTGACATCAGTAAATTAATTAAGTTGTAACTAAAGGCCATTCTCAGCTATATCTTATTATGGAGAGAGATAAGAATTTATCTAAGGTAAAAGTATTGTTTTCCGCCTCTTTGGTATTTTTTACGTTGAGCGCGTTCGCTCAATCAAAAGTGGAGTTATCCGCACAATCCAGACCGGAAGTTAATTACAAACAATTACACAGTGCAAGTTTAGGAAATCAGGAAGGATTATTTGCCGACGGTATAAAGCTCAAAATGGACTTGTCTGTCCTTGAGGAAGCCGAAGCGGCTCGTGAAGCATTCGATGTAAACGAAATTCCGTGTGACGATATTTACGGGGGAGTGTGGAAAAATGCCCATGTGGATATTTACGGTGCTTTAAAAAATGCTCCCGATTCTTTTATCGTCAACCTGACTAACTTTTCCATGCCTCACGTGGGAAGAATGACTTCAAACTTCGGAAGAAGGGGGAGCCGCCGCTACCATTACGGTATCGATTTGAAATTGCAGGTGGGCGACACCATCTACGCTGCTTTCGACGGAAAGGTCAGGGTGCAGCAATATGAACGGAGAGGGTATGGATATTATGCGGTAATACGTCACGTAAACGGATTGGAAACGGTTTACGGACATTTATCGAAGTTTTTGGTGAAGGAAAACGACTTTGTCAAGTCGGGGCAACCCATCGCTTTGGGCGGGAACACCGGAAGGTCTACCGGTCCGCACCTGCACTTCGAGACCCGGTTCCTGGGAAAACCCATCAATCCGAATTACCTGATCGACTTCAACAACAAGGTGTGCCATCGCGACGAGTACCTGGTTACCAATTCGAGCTACAGAAAAACATCCCAAAGCAGCAGGGTGCTTACCAATGCCAGCAATTATAAAGAACCCACCTCTACCGCCAACAACAAATATGTTTCGGGAACAGTGAAATATCACCGGATTAAAAGCGGAGATACGCTGGGAGCTATCGCCAGAAGACACGGCTTATCCGTATCGAGGTTGTGCAGCATGAACAACATTACCCCGAAGACCACGCTGCGGATAGGGAAATCGTTAAGAGTTTCATAAAGTAGAATTTCTAATTAAGAGGGAAAGGTGCAGGAGGTTGAGCTTGTACCTTTTTCTTTTTTTGTTTAACTTTGTGGCTTCATTAAAGATAAAAAAACAGTGCTATTCCTATGAGTGAAACAAACCGGCAATTCGATGAGGTGATCGCCATTTGCAGAAACATGTTTGAGAAGAAGTCGAGTGATTACGGGCCTACATGGCGGATTTTACGTCCTGAATCGGTAACGGATCAGTTGTTGATTAAAGCCAACCGGATTCGTTCATTGGAGATCAAGAAGGAAAGCAAGGTGGGCGAGGGTATCTTTCCGGAATTCATCGGAATAGTCAATTACGGCATTATGGGGTTGATACAGCTCGAGCTGGGGTATGCCGACAGTGTGGACATTACCAACGAAACAGCACTGCAGCTTTTCGATAAATACATCACCGCAGCTAAGGAGTTGATGTACGCCAAGAACTACGATTACGATGAAGCGTGGCGCAGTATGCGTGTCAGCTCATACACCGACTTGATACTGGCGAAACTGTTCCGGATCAAAGAGATGGAGAACAAGCAAGGGAAAACCATTGTGTCTGAAGGTATTGATGCTAACTATACGGATATCGTGAACTATGCCTTGTTTGGATTGATAAAACTCCATTTCGGGGAAGAATAGTTTTTTATAATTATCATTAATCAGTACAGAGGCTCAACGATGAATTCCCGTGAAAAGCTTGTGAAATTTCTGACGGAATTGTCCCGGATTATTCTTGGGATTACCTTTGCTTTTTCGGGATTTGTGAAAGCCGTTGACCCGTTGGGTTTCACCTATAAGATTCAGGATTATCTTGTTTCTTTTAACCTCCCGGGCCTGTTTCCCCTGGCGCTGCCGGCAGCCATTACCTTGGTTGTCCTTGAGTTTTCGCTGGGTGTTTTTTTGCTGCTGGGGATCTATCGCAAGCCCACTGTCCGGCTCGCGGCTGTTTTTATGGCTATCTTCCTTCCGCTCACGCTCTGGATTGCGTTGAAAAATCCGGTCAAGGATTGCGGTTGTTTTGGCGATGCGCTAATCATCAGTAATTGGGAGACGTTTTATAAAAATATCGTTTTAGGAGTTTGTGCGGTCGTTTTGCTACGCTATTACCCGAGAATCATGCCGTTGTTTTCTGTCGGATCCGCCTGGAAGGCAGGTGCCTATACGGTTATTTTTGGGTTTGCCTTTTCCGTTTACAACGTGGTTAAACTGCCCGTCTTCGATTTTCGTCCGTATCATATCGGGGCCAATATCACGGAAAACATGTATATCGATCCTGCAAAGGCCGATGTTGTGGAAAATATTTTTATTTACAGCAAGGGTGGGGTTGAACAGGAATTTACAGAGGAGGACTATCCGTGGAACGACTCTACTTGGACGTTTGTGGAGATGAAGACCAAGCTGATTCAAGAGGGTGAGAAACCCAGGATAGAGGATTTTCAGGTCTCGGCATTGGCTTACGACAGTCTGTTGCAGGGTTTTATTGCCGGAGACGATATTACACAGCAACTCTTGTCGGACACGGGCTATCAGTTTCTGATGGTTTCGCATTCGTTGGAGGAGGTGAACAAAAGACATCTGGACGATTTCAGGAAAGCAGCCGGGTTCGCGCAAAAAAAGGGTTACGGTTTTTATTGTCTTACTTCGTCGCCGGTCGATTCTATCGAGGCGTGGAGTGCACGGCACCCCGCCGGTTTCCGCTTTGCTCATGCAGACGAAAGAGTGCTGAAAACGATGATCCGTTCCAACCCGGGATTGTTGTTACTGTCGGGCGGCAACGTCATCAATAAGTGGGACGACAGTGAAGTTCCCGATTTCGAATCGGAGCGGGGAGAAGAGTTGCTGAAAGCCAAGGGATGGAAAATGAACTTTTGGGGTAAACTGATGGTTATACTCCTGATATTTATTGTTCCGCTTTTACTGGTAAAACTGGAAGAATTTAAGGGAAAGCGGTCGGGGCTCCCGGCTATAAAAAAGGGCTATACTAAAAAAATATAGTTTCATATATATTCGTAGCTAATTTATGCAGCTAAAAATGAGGTATGTAAGTCGAGGGTTTAGCTCCCAATGCGATGATTTGCAAATTAAATAAACAATACGCACATTTATATATTATAAAAACAACAATTATGAGAAAAAAGATTGTAGCAGGCAACTGGAAAATGAACAAGAACTTGCAGGAAGGGTTGACATTGGCACAAGAGCTGGATGCGGCCTTAAAAGGGAAACAGGTGAATTGCGAGGTGGTTATCGGAACTCCGTTTATTCATCTGGCAAGCGTGGCTAATGCCATTGATACGGACAAAATTGGCGTGGCAGCGCAAAACTGTGCCGACAAGGCATCGGGAGCATACACCGGTGAGGTTTCGGCTGAGATGGTGGCCAGCACGGGAGCGAAATACGTGATTTTAGGGCACAGCGAACGCCGGGCATATTACCACGAGACAGTAGGTATACTGAAAGAGAAAGTATTGTTAGCGCTGGAAAACAACCTTACCCCCATTTTCTGTATCGGAGAAGTGTTGGAAGAACGTGAAGCCAACCGTCATTTCGATGTGGTTAAATCGCAGATTACATCGTCGTTGTTCGACTTGTCGAAAGAGGATTTCTCCAAGATCGTACTGGCTTATGAACCTGTTTGGGCCATCGGTACCGGAAAGACAGCAACGGCTGCCCAGGCACAGGAAATGCATGCGTTTATCCGCAAAACTCTGGCCGAAAAGTATGGGGAAGAGGTGGCTGAAAATACGTCCATCCTTTACGGAGGAAGCTGTAACGCGTCAAATGCGAAAGAATTATTTTCCAATCCCGATGTTGACGGCGGGTTAATTGGTGGAGCATCCTTGGGAGTTGATAAGTTCATGCCCATTATAGAGGCTTTTTAATGCATTAAAGAATTTTACCACAGATTTGAACTCAGGTCTGTGGTATTTCTCTATCTTTGCAGAAATTTTTTCACTATGAAGTTTTCATACAACCTATTGCTTTTGCCGTTGTTGCTGGTATTTTGTCTTAACGCAACAGCACAATCGCAAAAACAACACAAAGAGATCATAGCGGACCTGAATGCCGTAAAACCCGGTCAGGGCCGGGTGATGGTTTTTGAGGATAAAGCCATTGCGGAGGTGTTGGGACGGAGTATGGCACCGGCGAGAACGGTTTACGCTACCGGTGACGGATCGGTTCAGTATGTGAAAATGCGGGGATTTAAGATTCAGGCATTCTCCGGAAACAACCAGCGGACTTCAAAAAATGAGGCATATTATAAACAGGGGCTCATAAATACGTCCTTTCCCGGACAGGAGACCGTTGTTACTTTTGATTCTCCTTTCTGGCGGCTGCGAGTTGGAAACTTTAAAACCCGCGAAGACGCTACCGCGGTTTTGAACGATATGCGGAAGACTTTTCCTGCTTTCGGCAAGGAGATGTACATTGTCATAGATGAGGTGAAAATACCTGTCGATCAACTTCAAGAATAATTTAGCCCATGTCGCCGGAAGAAACAGAGGACAGAAAGTCAATCATAGCGGATCACATGAAAGAGGTGATCACCCTGCTGGGTGAAGACGTAGCCCGTGATGGGCTGATCAAGACGCCCGACCGGGTAGCCAAAGCGATGCAACACCTGACAAGGGGGTATTACCAGGACCCCGAAGAGATATTGCGTTCGGCACTGTTCCGGGAGAATTACCGGCAGATGGTTATCGTAAAGGATATCGACCTGTTCTCGTTATGTGAACATCACCTGTTGCCGTTTTTCGGGAAAGCCCATGTGGCATATATCCCTGACGGATACATTACAGGATTAAGTAAAATTGCCCGGGTGGTGGATGTGTTTGCCCGGCGTTTGCAGGTTCAGGAACGGCTGACCACCCAGATCAAGGAGTGTATTCAGAAAACACTTAACCCGATGGGCGTGATGGTGGTGATTGAAGCCCAACATATGTGTATGCAGATGCGTGGTGTTGAAAAACAAAATTCCATCACCACTACTTCGGATTTTACCGGAGTTTTTAAAGAGCAAAAAACCCGGGAAGAGTTTATTGCCCTGATCAAATAAGCGGAGACGCTTCTAAACTTTCTTTGCCACCCTTTTCCGGTCGTTTTCGTCCAAAAGGATCTTTCGTATCCGGATGGCTTTGGGCGTAACTTCCACGTACTCATCTTCCTTGATGTATTCCAGTGCTTCCTCGAGGCTGAAAATTATCGGCGGAGCCAGTTGGGCTTTGTCATCGGTTCCCGATGCGCGTACGTTCGTCAGTTTTTTCGATTTGGTGACGTTTACCACTAAATCGCCTTCTTTGCTGTGCTCGCCGACCACCTGTCCTTCGTACACATCGGTCTGGGGTTCGATGAAGAAATGTCCCCGGTCCTGGAGCTTGTCCAGTGCATAGGCAAAGGCATTGCCCGATTCTCCGGCAATAATGGATCCGTTCTGGCGCTTTTCTATGTTGCCTTTCCAGGGTTGGAATTCCAGAAACCGGTGTGCCATGATGGCTTCCCCGGCAGAGAGCGTGAGAACGATATTGTTTAATCCGATAATGCCGCGCGAGGGGATGGTAAACTCAATGTGCATGCGGTCGTTCTTGCTTTCCATGCTTTTCATTTCGCCTTTCCGCCGGGAGATAATATCGATGATTTTGCTTGCCGATTCTTCGGGAAGGTTTACAGTGAGTTGTTCTACCGGTTCGTATTTTTCCCCGGCGATCTCTTTGATGATCACCTGGGGCTGCCCCACCTGTAGTTCATAGCCTTCACGCCGCATGGTCTCGATCAGTACAGACAGATGGAGGACACCCCGTCCGAACACCGTCCATGAATCGGAGCTGCCGGTTTCTTCCACACGCAACGCTAAGTTTTTATCCAACTCACGCATCAGTCTTTCGTAAATGTGGCGTGACGTCACGTACTTGCCGTCCTGTCCGAAAAAAGGAGAATTGTTGATGGTAAAGAGCATCGACATGGTGGGCTCGTCGATAGCAATCGGATCGAGCGGTTCCGGTTTCTCCAGATTCGTGATCGTATCGCCGATATCAAACCCATCGATACCGATCAACGCGCAAATATCACCCGACAAAACAGCATCGGTTTTAACCCTTCCCAATCCCTCGAACACATCTACTTCCTTTATCCGGATCTTGTTGATGCTGCCATCGCGTTTACAAAGCGCATAATCCTTGTTGGGTTCAAGAGTGCCCCGGTGTACCCGGCCCACTGCGATCCTGCCCACGTAATTGGAATAATCGAGTGAGGTGATGAGCATTTGCGGAGTCCCTTCCCGCGATTTGGGTGCGGGGATATATTTGACGATGGCGTCGAGCAGGGGAATAATGTTGGTTGACGGTTTTTTCCAATCGTCGGACATCCATCCCTGTTTGGCCGAGCCGTAAACAGTAGGGAAGTCGAGCTGGTCTTCGGTAGCATCAAGGCTGAACATCAGGTCGAAAACGTTTTCCTGTACCTCTTCGGGGCGACAGTTAGGCTTGTCGATCTTGTTGATAACCAGGATCGGTTTTAATCCTATCTCTAACGCTTTTTGCAAAACAAAACGGGTTTGGGGCATGGGGCCTTCAAAAGCATCTACAACCAGCAGGCAGCCGTCGGCCATGTTCAGCACCCTTTCCACTTCACCGCCAAAATCGGCGTGTCCGGGTGTATCGATAATGTTTATTTTTACGTCTTTGTATTGAATGGAAACATTTTTGGATAAAATGGTGATGCCCCGCTCACGTTCCAGGTCGTTGCTATCAAGTATTAAATCTTCGGTGTGCTGATTTTCCCTGAACAGGTTTCCGGCCAGGAGCATTTTGTCCACCAGGGTAGTTTTACCATGATCAACGTGGGCGATAATGGCTATATTGCGTATTTTTTGCATAAAACAATCTTTTTCTGGGATGCAAAGGTACGTTTTTTCATTGAAAAATTCGTAAGTTATTGAAAAACTGTTTTAAATTTTTTGGTTGATCCGCAAAAGTTATGGATGCTCAGAAAAACAGTTCCGGTTATTGAGCATATTCAAGGGCGTAAATGATATCTAATTTTTCTTTAACCGGTTACAACTATTAAAATAGTATATAAAACTGTTATATATAGTTATATTATTAATCTTTATAGTTGTTTTTTTAGGAAGTATGTTTACATTTGTATGAGAATCGTATAAAACAAAGCCTTATGATGAGATTAACCGAAAAAGAAGAAGAGGTGATGCAGATTTTATGGGATAAAGGACCTTTGTTTGTCCGCGAAATCCTTGAGGTTTATCCGGAACCTAAACCTCATTACAATACCGTTTCTACCGTTATCCGGGTGCTTGAAGAAAAGAATTTTGTAAGCCATAAAGCGTATGGAAATACGTATCAGTATTTTCCCGTTGTGTCGCAGGATGAGTATAAAGGCAGGGCACTGAAGAAAGTGATTTCCCAATACTTTGATGACTCTTATACCCATGTGGTCTCTACATTGATCGAAGAGGAGCGGTTGTCGATCAGTGAATTGAAAGACCTGATAAGGAAAATTGAAAGAGGTAAAAAATAATTCTTCCGAAGATGGAAAACCTTATGGTATACCTGGCCAAGGCAACCATTTGCCTGATTGCTTTCTCCGTATTCTTCCGGTTGTTGTTGATGAGAGAGACTTTCTTTCGTTTTACGCGTTTCACGTTGATTTCAGGATTAATCGTCTGCACAATCTTACCTTTTGTAAAACTGAAACTGAGTCAGTCGCATGCTCTTCAGCAAACTGTTTTTCAGTTTGAAGAGTTGCTGTTACCGGAAAAACTTAAAAGCCCTGAGGCTCGATACGTATTGCCGGAAGATGAGCGGGTTGAGCGTGCCAACCCTGAAGCGGCTGTTTCGCAGCACACGACCGGTGTAAGCATTGGAAGGCCGGTCTCCCCGGTTACGGCATTGACTGTGATTTATTGGCTGGGTGTAGGAATAATGCTGTTGCGCTTGGGAGCCTCTTTTATCAGTTTGTATCGTCTGCTTGGAAAGAGCAGAAGGATCGAGAAAGAAGGCTATAAATTGATTGTCAGTTCCGGGAGTATCGTTCCGTTTAGTTTTTTCCGTTATATCGTATTGTCCGAGAAAGATTATCTGGAGAATCCCGACGAAATTATCCTGCACGAAAAAATGCATATCCACCAGAAACACAATATCGATGTCTTTTTTTCGGAACTTTTTCTTGCTGTCCACTGGTTTAATCCAATGGTCTGGCTGTTGTGCCGCGATTTACGCGAGATCCATGAATACGAAGCCGATAATGCGGTGATTGAAGCCGGCATTGAAGCTCAAAAGTATCAATTGTTACTGGTAAAAAAAGCCGTTGGCGAAAGGCGCTTCACTTCTGTAGTCAACGGGTTTAATCAATCAAAAATTAAAAACAGGATTGCTATGATGTTAAAAACAGAATCATCGAGATGGGCGCGGCTCAAAGTGTTGGTTGCCGTGCCGTTGGTTGTCGTTGCTTTATTGGCGTTTTCACAGCCTGAAAGTGTGAAGGATCAGTTTGTAAGTTATCTGGAACGAAAAGCGGCCGTGGATTATTTTCTTTCGGTGAGAAGGGTGCAGAAAGAAAATTACCTGGCTTACCTGTATCTGGATGCAAAGGGGCAGTTGTTCCTGATGAGTGAAAATGCGGATACTGCTTTGATACAAGTAGCTGATGTGAACGAAAGGATGGATTTAGTAGAAGCTTTCAGCGGGCTAATCACCGGGAAGCTTAATGAAAACACCCCGGCACCTGTCGATTTTATTCTGGGAGCCGAAAATGATACCCCTATGCGGAGTGTTTCACTGGTGAAAGAGGCTGTGCGTGAGGTGTACGGCAGATCGTGCGGAGCTGTTTCGAAGGAAAAGAATGCTTCTCCGAAAGAAGTAGCGGAAAAGTTTCCCTTGTCGATTACTTTTACTTCTCTTCAGGCGAATGATCCTGAAGGAATTGTGCAACAGGTGCAGTCTAATCCCTATTTTTATTGGGAGCAGGTGTGGAAGTACTGTAAAGAGAAAGGTATTGAACCGAAAGATATTGATTTCAGGGCGGCTGACAATCGAAACCTGATCCTTGTTTTAATTAATTCGGTCAATGCGGTAATGTATACAAATTACGGCGGTTCCGAGTGGTTCCAAACCCGAGAGGAGAGTTTAAGCGATAGGTCGGCCGGGGTGTTGAAGAAGATGATTGTGGAGACGATTGAAAAAAACAGCGACAACCCTTTTTATATCTCGCTGCAGCATGATAAGGCCTCTTCAACCGCTTTTATCATCACGTTTATACAGGAGGTTTTGCCCCGGGCTTACGAAGAAGCGTTGAAGGAAGTCTCTATCCGAAAAGGTGTTTCTTTCGACGAACTTGGGGAGAGCAAACCGTTGTTGCTTTTTTATGCCGTACCGCGGGTTTTTGGTGCCCCGGCAAAAGTTGGAAACGACCGGGTAAGCGAAAAAGGGGCCAGGTTTCAGGTGCGTACCACAACGAGGAAGCACGATACGGAAGAGATGATGTTTATTGTAGAAAATGGTCTGGTCATCGTTGATGAAAAAATGGACCAATCGGATGTGACCGGTATTCAAAAGATGTTGAGTAAAGAGGATAAGCAGGCCGCTAAAAAAACCTACTTTGTCCTTGGAACGGGATTTTGAAGATCCTGTGGAAGCCAGTCCAGGCTGTTTATCAACGGATGGTTCTTCCTCCACTGTTCAAGTTCTTCATAACTGCTTACATCCCCCTCAAAAACAGCGTGATAAATTTCTATTCCGGGAATCACGATACCCTCCGGAATCTCCTGTTTCAGTTGAAGGATTTTCTTGCGGATTTCTGGTGTCAGGCGTTCGGTAATGGCATCTGTAACTCTCTCTACCGTACCGTCATATCTTGATCCCTTTCGGATATGAATCATGTCAAATTTCCAGGTGTCCCGGTTGTTGTGTTCATATAAAACGTGCCACTCGATACATTCCTCTTCGGTGTCAATCAGGTTTTTATAATGAATTTCCTTCAAAGATAACCTTTCTGCCAATTCCTGGATAACGGAGAAGCTTTCGGATACACTGAGTTTGTCCGTGTAGATGTGCATATCAATATCCCTGTTTTTCATCAACAGGCTCGACTTGAGTGAGCCTACCAGGTTCACGGTCGCTCCTGCCTTTTCCCAGGTTTGAACAATCCCTGTCTCTTTCAGTATTTGCCAGGCCGTTTGTTGATTCTCTGCGGCAAGTGTAAGTATATCCATACAGCTGATTTTATCGGGACAAAGATACGCATATGCTTTTTGTCAACCGGGTTTGTTGAAAAAAATTGTACATTTGGTCTTTTAAACCAAAAACGTATGACACCTTCCGAACTGCTCCATATCCGCCTTTACAATCAGTTGCTCGCTATGCATGCTCTGACGGAGCCCCGGGAGGTGGTAGCCTGGATGGGTGCGATGCAGGCTCAGGCGCTGGAGATGCCCAAAAAGGCCCTCTCTCTTTTTCAGCCGGAAGTGGAGCGGGTGGAGAAGTTTTATACTTAATGATACTTATTGAAGGCTTTTCTTGAAGCCGATAACGGTAAGGAGGTCGGTAAGTTGTTCCTTGCAGCTGATATCAATTGTCAGGGGGAATAACTTCCCTATCGGTTTCATCGCGGCGAACTCCTCTTTTTTGGTTTTCGAAATATCCAGTTCAGCAAAGGATTTGAGATGCTTTTCGGTGAAATAGAAACTCGTCTTGAAGAATCCTTCCCAGATGGAAAGCCAGAGAATGGTTTTTTTCTTTTGTGTTATTTTCCCGAGCCATGCTTTCCCGTCGTTGTAATACCTCCACTCGATGTTCAGCCCATACTCCGGGCTTGTAATCCTTCCGAGGAACGATGCCAGGACGCTGTAGACTGAATTGCCCAATACGTCATTCAGTACCCTTTCTGTGGGAATTATTTCCGGGTCTCTCAGTTGCATTTTTGGTTCCATAGCCAAAGTCCATAAGCCGTTGCCGGTTAAAATTTGCTCTTACATGAGTCGCATTAAAAAAGAGGGTAACCCTTGATAGGGTTTACCCTCCGTCAAATGATGTCAGATCTTCTTCCCGATATAGAAGACATATCCGTAGTACTCCTTGTATTTGTCATACAGCGATTTCTCGCGACGTTGCTCCCGGACGAGCATCTCGGCCGTGGGGTTGCCCGCATGCTGCTGCAGGAACATCTCCTGCACGGCAACCTGCGGAGCATAGAAATGGTCGGTCCAGCAGTTTTCCGGCAGGATAAAGGTAGCTACGGGAACATAGCCTGCTTTCTCCATCTGTGCCACCTTGTGGGAGACGGTGTCGATCTCCGGATAGGCATCCATCCAGAAATCGTGGATCTCGGCAGGACGTTCCACAGTGAACCAGGAGGCTTCCGATATGGCAATATACCCGCCTCTCTTCAGCAGTTTTCGCCATTCGTTCAATCCTTTTTCAAAACCAATATTGTAAATCGACCCTTCCGACCAGATCAAGTCCAGCTCCTCCTCCTTGAATGGAAGTGAAGCCATATCTCCAGTAATCCCTTTCACCCGGTCTTGCAGGTTGTGTTTGGCCGCATTCCGGTTAAAGAGATCGATAAAGAGGGGGAAGAGGTCGATGCCGGTAATCTGCCCCGGGCAGTGTTGTGCCAGCGTCATGGTCTGCCCCCCGGTGCCGCAGCCGATGTCGGCGATGCGGGCAGTATCGGTGAGGGGTTCGATGAAGCTGAGTGCCTTCAGCGTTACTTCGGGACTTCCCGGTCCCTGTCGTTCAAGGTTGGTGAAATATTCACAGATCAGGTTGAAGTCGAAGTCGTGTATGGAAATGTTTTCGTTGCTCATGATGTTTTTGAATAATGTGGTGATATAACAAATACTACTCCGGCAGGAATCTGCCTGAGGAAAAACTGATGGATAACCTTTGGCTGCTTGCGCAAAGGTTATTTACTTCACCCGATCCGTACTGTTCTTAAACATGCAAACTTGTTAGCAGTGACAAATATAACAAGTTTTTTATCAAAAATAATCAAGTGAATCGCTTTTTTGAGTACGGCGCAATGCCGGTAAAATGCACCAGGGTATTTAGAAAATAGGAATAACTTCTGTTTTAAAGCCAGCCCGGTAAGTTTTCCTTTTCTTCATGACAACAAAATTAATATTATTTTTTAACGATACTTGTTGTCTAAGATTCAGGGGTAATTATAGCGCGGGATGTGTCCCCGCAAAACAGCTAAATATCTCGTTGTTGGTGCACAAGGCCTGATAACTGATGCTTGCGAAAGTTGAATGCCTTGATTAATAATAAATGTAACTTTTTACATAGAAAATCGATAAAAAGTCGATTAACTATGCAGATAATAGCTATATTTGCGAAGTAAAATATAATTACTCTATGAATTCGCTACTCGATTTTGGTATTATTCCGATAGATTACACCTCATTACGAAGTATTTATCCTGCTCATAAATCATTAAACGATAAAATTTCCGATTTAGAAAAACAGGGTACTATTATTCGACTTAAGAGAGGAATGTATGTTGTTTCTCCTCAAGTTTCAAAAAAACACATATCTACAGAGTTGATTGCCAACCATCTCTATGGACCTTCGTACGTATCTATGGAAAGTGCGTTACGGTTTTATGGATTAATACCCGAAAGAGTATTTAATACGGTCTCAATGACCTTAAAGAGAAGTCGGAGTTTTAAGAACCAGTTCGGTCTGTTTAGTTACATATCATGTCCTGCGAATTATTACTCTATTGGAATTTCGCCAGTCGTTCAAGAGGATTACGCTTTTCTGATTGCCTCGCCCGAAAAGGCGTTATGCGACCAAATTGCTTATACCCCAAAACTGCAACTTCGTTCCATAAAATTGCTTCAAACTTATTTAGAAGAGGATATCCGGTTTGATATGGATGCGTTTTTTAAAATGGACATATCTGTATTTGAAAAGTGTGCAAAAGTGAGCAAGAAAAAAACGGAGATTACTAATATCATAAAGTTATTGAGAAAATGAGTGTGTTTGATCAAATGTTAGCACGTTATAGTGAAGAGGATGGAAATAAAAATGCAACCTATGAAGTGATGCAGGAAATTATTCTTGCAGGGCTTTATCGGGGTGGATTTTTCAATAAAGCAGCATTTTACGGTGGTACTTGTTTGCGTATTTTTCACGGGATGAAACGTTTTTCGGAAGATATGGTTTTTTCTCTTGTTGCTTCCGATGCTGATTTTCAACTTGAGGAATATTTCCCATCAATAATCAATGAATTTAATGCCGTGGGAAAGGAGGTTGTTATTTCAAAGAAAGAAAAAAGAACATTCGGACGGGTTGAATCCGCTTTTTTAAAAGACAATACAGCGGTTTACGATTTAAAATTTCAAACCGTAAAATCCATCAAAATCAAAATAGAAGTGGATATTGATCCCCCGATGAAATTTGACACAGAACAAAAACTATTGTTGCTCCCTTACTCATTTATGACGCGTTGTTTTGTTTTATCGGATTTGTATGCCGGAAAAATGCACGCTATGATGTCCCGAAAATGGAAACAGCGAGTAAAAGGGCGCGATTGGTACGATTTTGAATGGTACGTTAGAAATGGAGTGAGACTAAACTTCAATCATTTACAAGAGCGAATTAAACAGTTTGATGGCGTTGAAATGAGCAAAGAAAAATTCATAAACGAATTGAAAGAAGGACTTGCAAATACCGATATTCAAATGGTCAAGCGTGACGTATTGCCATTTATTAAAAATCCGGACGAATTGGAAATCTGGTCAAATGACTACTTTTTGCAGTTAGCAGATATGGTGAAATTTTAAATCTGATAAAATGACTACATGAATAAGTTGAATTAAGCCTTCTTTTTAAGTCGAACTCACGTTAAATTAATAATAAACTGATAAACAGAAACTACCATCTCATTTTTTAATTTACTTTCTATACCTGTTCGAGAAAGAGGCACTAAAGAAGTTAATTCATATGTGCTATATCGCATCTATCGATATAGCACAAATTATCTCTGCATAAATTCCACATGTTTTGTGTGAGCGAAAACTAATTCAGTAGCAACCCAATCCGTATTCAGTGATAGCCTGCGATATTATACTGAAACTCGACAATAATCTTTCTTCCATCAGAATACGGGAATTCATCAAATCCATTGAGTCCAGCTTCCGCGAAAAACTGGATTTTAGGCATGTTTTATTGTTTTATGATGTGGATGTAATTTTCTAACGCGCTTTTGTTAATGTAAAAGGTTCTCCCGGCGCTAAAACGTGTATGCGTTTCGGGTTTACTACTCTTTTCTTCAATACTTCAGGATCTCCATTAAATTCTTTCATTTCGGGCGCGCTCACCGAACCCCAATGGCAGAGCAACAAAGCGGCATTTGGATACGCATTGGCTATTTTCACCGCTCCATCCAGTCCAAAATGCCATTGGCTATCGGAAAAGTCGAAGAAAATTGCATCGGGAGCCTCCATTTGCAAATGATTATCCATTAAACGAGAATCACCTGTTGCCCAAATCGTTCCATCGGGTGTCTCTATCCAAAATCCGCAAAAATCTTCGAGCTTGAAAAAACGCGTGGCTCCCGGAAAGTGATTCTGATAAGCGTGATCGGCTGGCGTTAACGTAACGCGAACTGCCCCTACGTTAAAAGTTTCTCCTATATCGTATCCGAACGAATTCCAGTTTTGCAGTTTCATAAGCGAATCAACATAATGCACCGAGTGAAAAGCACGGGTATTGGTTGCCAAATCGGAAAGTGTGGGAATACTGAAATGATCGTTATCGGAATGAGTAATGAGTATTGCGTCAAGATGTGGGACATCTTTTGCTTCAATCGGCATCGTAATCAATAAAGGCATGTCGAAACCCTTCAGAAGCGGATCTACCATGATGGTTGTTCCACGCGCGTTGATGAAAAAACCGGCATTTCCCAACCAACGAATGATTGTTTTTTGAGAAGATTGAAACGCCTTAGTGTCAAAATTCTGTGTTTTGGGCGCACGGGCCTGATAAGTTTTATGGATTTCAGGAGTTGCGACAGGTTGTTTTTGTGTGTTGCACGTAATTATCAATATTAAAATTGATACCACGAGCAAGGGAAAAATTGATTTCATGCGTTATTTAATTTTTAATTCGGGAATAAGTGGATCCGTATCAATTAATTCCAATTCCATTACCATATCCAAAGTTCCATTTTTGTATTTTAAGAAATGCGGGGTTTGGATGTGAAATTGGTAAGCAGCTGTATCAGCATACATTTCTAAAATTGTCAAATAGTTGGGCTTTTCTTTTTCAAATGCAGCATATAGCGTTAACACGCCGGGTTCTTTTTTCATGGACGCTTCTATCTCTTCTTTCAGAAAAACCTTGTATTCTTCCAATCGTGTGGAGTCAACTACTATTCGGGATAAACGGACAATCCCCGGTTTTATCGATGTAGATTGTTGCGTACAATTTGCGAGTGTTGCCATAATCATAAGAAGCAAAATAAATTTAATAGTTTTCATTTTGTAATCAATATTTAATCCTGTAAATATCGGTAACGATTTTGTAATCAGCAATGTAAGTGTTGCAGGCCAAGCGTTGATACCGGAATTCTCAAAAAATTATATCTTTATTAAATAAAACAGCAAATTACAAAAAATAAATTCCAATGAAATTCTTTATATCCAATCATTAGGCGATTATGTGAGAAATTACCTTGAACACCCTAACAAGCCTATTGTTATACTTTATAGTTTGAAGAATTTGGAAGAAACATTGCCGAATGATTTCTTTGAAAAAAATTCATCGCTCTTATATCGTAGCAATATCGCGTATAAAGGCCATAGAGTACAAAAAAGCCATGATTGGAGATATAATATACGCTTGTCTATCAGCAACTCTTATTATCAAGAATTATATGAAAGTTTGGTTACGGGACATATCGTGAAATCAATAAGTATTCATTGATAAACAACAATATATAAAGTTCTTAATGAAACAAATCTCAATGTTTTCTCTCTGTGTCCCCCTTGTGTAAATTCTCCAAAAAGCAAAAAACCGAACTACAAATTAAAATGCAGATTTGAAATTGAATTATAAAATCAATTCACTATCCTAAACTCATTCGGCGTTATTCCTGTCCGTTGTTTAAACAATCGGGTAAAATGCTGCGGGTACCTAAATCCCAGTTCATATGCTATCTCACTTATGGATTTATCGGCATCAAGGAGCCTTTTTTTAGCTACTTCAATTACCTTGGTCTGTATGTACTCCTGAGGTGAAATTCCTGTTTCCTTTTTGATCAGGTCTCCAAAATAATTAGCCGAGAGGTTAAGTTCCTCCGCGCACCAGGTAACTGAAGGCAACCCCAAATTTTGCGGTTTATCCGAAAAGAAGTATTTATTTAATTTGGCTTCAAATCGTTCTAAAATTCCTTTGTTGCTATTGTCTCTTGTAATAAATTGACGATCGTAAAAACGCGTGCAATAATTCAAGAAAAGCTCAATATTTGAGATAATCAGCTGTTTACTGTGCTTGTCAATGGCGTGATGCAACTCATATTCGATTTTTGAGAAACAATCTAAAATGATTTTTCTTTCCTGTTCCGATAAATGTAATGCTTCATTTACGGCATACGAGAAAAAATGATATTCGTGGATTTTGTTTCCGAGGGAAGTACCGGATATGAAGTCGGGATGAAAAACCAAAGCAATTCCTTGCGGTTGGTAAAATTCTTCCCCATATTGACCAATAACCTGGCCGGGAGCAAGAAATATCAATGTTCCTTCTTCGTAGTCATAATTGCTCAATCCATACCGTAAATCGCCACACTTTATTTTCTTTAAAAAAACAGTATAAAAAGAATATCGTAAACGTCTGAGTTGTCTTGGGGCTGCTTTTTCGAGATGAACTACGCCGACCATCGGGTGCAAGGTCTCATTATTATTAAACTCGTTATACTCGCGTATACTATTGAAATTTATAATTGTATCCATTTTTTTAATCTGTTGCCTGCAAATGTAGCAAAATTATATCGTTCCGGAATGGATAATCCTGAAGATAAGTAATTTTGGTAGGTAATCAGTAATTGGTATAAACATATCTTGGTTTATACTCTCTATTTTTGCAATGTGAAATTTATAACATTAAATATAATAAGTATGATACCGAAAAAAAATGTCGCAACTGTAATCTTTGGGACGTTCAGTTTTATTTTTCTGTTATCGGGATGTACGCAAAAGTACAATGATAAGAGTAATGAATTGCTTATCATAAAAGAACAGGGCAGTTTTGCAGTGGGGGGCAGTGTAATTACGTCTCCGGGAGAATTTAATCCTTACACGAGAACACCTGAAGGGCAGACCTTTCATGGTGATCATGCCTATATTTTTTATCAAATTCCGGATAAAGCCCGAAAACTTCCTTTGGCCCTTTGGCATGGATTTGGGCAGTTCTCAAAAACCTGGGAAACGACTCCCGACGGACGGGATGGATTTCAAAACATATTTCTCAAACGTAAATTCGGGGTATATCTCATCGATCAGCCACGAAGAGGAAATGCGGGACGCAGTATGGCAGAAGCAACTATCCTACCCACAACTGACGAGCAAGAATGGTTTAGCACATTCAGGTTGGGGGTTTGGCCCGATTTTTTCGAAGGTGTGCAGTTTGATAAAAGCGATGAGACACTTAATCAGTATTTCCGTCAGATGACACCCAACATTGGTGCTTTCGATGTGGAAGTAATAACGTCTGCTGTTTCTGAGCTTTTCAATAAAATTGGGGAAGGAATCCTTGTAACCCACTCACAAGCGGGCGGATTCGGGTGGTTAACTGCCATTAAGAACAACAATATAAGAGCCATTGCCTCGTATGAACCGGGAAGTGGTTTCTTATTTCCCGAAGGTGAGGTACCCGCTCCAATACAAAGTTCAGCAGGGCCATTATCTGCAAATGGTGTGCCCATGGGTGAATTTATGAAACTTACCAAAATACCCATCATCATTTATTACGGAGATTTTATTCCTGAACAACCCTCCGATAACCCGGGTATCGACGGCTGGCGTGCACGGCTCGAAATGGCAAAGTTATGGAGAGATACCGTTAATAAATATGGTGGAGATGTAACCCTGATCCATCTGCCTGAAATAGGAATAAAAGGCAATACACATTTCCCGTTTTCGGATTTAAATAATGTGGAAATTGCCGATTTATTGTCTGAATGGTTAACGAAAAAGGGATTGGACAAATAAAACAACAACTTAGTGAGATGAAAACAAAGATTAAAATTTTTTTATTGACAATTATGTTTATTTCAGCAAGCGTTGCAGCTCAAAACCCATCCAAACCCGCAAATCCATTCGGGTTGGTTTATGGCGGAGCCATTACGGAAAATGTAAATGGCAAGGTTAATATACATCCGGTTACATACAAACTAAACGGCATCGATATTTCCGCCAATATATACACACCGGCTAATTATGATCCTTCGAAAAAACACCCCGCTATCGTTGTCGCTCATCCTAATGGCGGTGTAAAAGAACAGGTCGCGGGATTATATGCACAGCGGCTGGCTGAATCTGGGTACGTTGCCATTGTTGCGGACGCATCGTATCAGGGTGCCAGCGGCGGACAACCCCGTAACGTGGACAACCCTGCAAATCGTATCGAGGACATCCGGGGAATGGCCGATTTCATCACTTACTATCAAGGTGTCAATGCCAATCAACTGGGATTACTTGGTATTTGCGGAGGAGGAGGTTACTCCTTAAAGGCTGCGCAAACCGATAAACGTTTCAAAGCAGTAGCTACACTTAGCATGTTCAATTCGGGGGAAGTGCGGCGCAACGGATTTATGAATTCCGGTTTATCAACCATTCAGGAACGGCTGAAAGAGGCCACAGAAGCCCGCGCTTTAGAAGCAGCCGGAGGAAAAATCCTTTATGCTTCCGATACGGAAATAACCGACGAGATGGCCGATAAAATGCCTTTCGATTTGTATCGCGAAGGTCATTACTATTACCATAGAACTCATGCTCATCCGAATTCAACGTTCCGCTTTACCATGAGCAGTTTGCTCGATTTGATGGAATTTGACGTTACTACCAATATGGATTTGATAAATCAGCCTTTGTTGATGATGGTAGGAAGCAAAGCTGACACCTATTACATGACCGACAGCGCATTCAAACTTGCCACCGGAACAAAAGAAAAAGAGTTGTTTTTAATTCCGGGAGCCACACATATTCAAACTTACTATGTTCCCGAATATGTTAACAGGGCTGTCGGTAAACTCAACGAATTTTTTGGAAAATATCTCTAACCAATAAAAATACAATAATGAAGAGGATTATAATTTTTATCACTTTAACGGTCGTGTTCCTGATTGGAAACTTAAGCCTTGCAAATTCACAGGTACTGACCGCCAACGTTCCGATGTTAAAACTGAATAATGGCATAGCAATGCCCCAATTCGGACTCGGCACCTTTACGGCCACAAATGAAGCATGTAAGGAAGCTTGTTTAGTTGCATTAAAAAACGGCTATCGTCATATCGATACTGCTCATGCATACAGAAATGAATCAGGCGTTGGAGCCGCTGTTAAGGAGAGCGGGATTCCCCGTGAAGAAATATGGATAACAAGTAAACTTTGGCCTTCCGAATACGGAGAAGGCACAACAATGGAAGCAATCGATAAAATGCTTGCCCGTTTGAATACACCCTATATTGATCTTTTGTATGTTCATCAGCCTGTCGGGGATTTTGTGGGAGCCTGGAAAGATATGGAAAAAGCAGTTGAAGCGGGGAAAGTTCGAGCATTGGGTATCAGTAATTTCGATGACAGTGACGAAGTTTTTCATGCAATTGTAGACAATATGAAAATAAAGCCGGCAGTAATGCAAATAGAATGCCACCCTTATGCTCAACGATTGAACGTCAGAGAGAAAGTAAAACCTTACGAAATAGCCATAGAATGCTGGTTCCCGTTAGGACATGGAAACAAAGAGCTACTTTCGAATCCGGTTATCGGAAAAATTGCAGAGACGCATAATAAGACAATTGCACAAATAATCCTCCGATGGCATATTCAGGAAGGATTCTCAGTTATTCCAGGTGCTACTAATCCCGACTACATCAAAGAGAATATCAGTATTTTCGATTTTGAACTAAGCGATGAAGAAATGACAACCATGCGTTCATTAAACAAAGAAAAACGTTTTTTTAATATGACTCTCGAACAAAAGCAGGGATTTGTAAATATGAAAATGGAGGATTAATCTTGCTAAAAAATAAGAGACAATAAACCTTATTGAATACAGGCAGGCAATGTTTCTTTCTATAATCACAAGAAATTTTCCAATTGAAAAATACTGAGAAGACATTTAATTATAACTTGAGTCTGCTCTGAAAACCCCATTTTTTCAAATTGCTGAAAAATGAAGTTTAAC
>JABNAD010000136.1_pt1 | contig 54400 bp, 37 predicted proteins | sample 7240381 | NCBI WGS metagenome assembly JABNAD01 (sample SAMN11332834, study PRJNA596920) | anaerobic digester metagenome | biome: digested sludge; isolation source: digested sewage sludge-derived enrichment culture grown on H2/CO2 | place: Germany: Goettingen
TCAAAATAGGGGATTCTGAGGGCATTTGTAAATTTCGCACTTTCGGATGCTAGTGCTTCGTAATATAATGTTTGGTGTTTCTGTCAACCATAATTGGTGCGCGTTTTGCAGAGTACAGGGAAGAAAAAAGCAGTAGTGTGATTAGTCTTTAATTGTATTATAACTGGATGCTACTACTGGGAAAAAAGTATTTATAAAGTGGAACAAATTGTAGCAATACGTGCAAAAGAACATGGCTAATATCATTCTTTTCGGACTAAAGATGCTTTAAAATCATTGTATATTAGGAGCATTAAATTGCCGTTTAAATTTTCAGAATAATGGCGTTTTGCTGTTAAAGAGTAACTTCTTTGTAGTTGTATGTAATTCAAATCAATATAAAAGGAAAGCATGTTTGGTGTGCATAGATTTGTTAAGTATTTCTTGTTTGTTGTATTCGCATTAATTGCTAACGTATCGATAGCACAGCAAAGTGTGGCCGATAGCCTTATTATAGTTCTTAGTAAGCATACCTTTAACGATACAACCCGGGTGAATATTATGAACGACATTGCTTATGCCGTTTATAATAACAATATAGCCATGGCTCAGGATTATGCCTTGAAATCGAGCCAGATATCCGATGCATTAGGTTACAAGAAAGGTAAGGCTACCAGTTTGTGGCTAATAGGCTTAACTAATCTTGGGAGGGATAAGAGGGTTTCGCTCGATTATTTTCAGCAGGCTTTGACCATTTCTGAGGAGATAAATGATAGGGGCGGAATGGCCAATTACCTAATAGCTTCGGGTAATATACTAAGGGATCTAGGGAATGGTGAGGAAGGTGACCAATGTTATAAGCGTGCGCTTGATATTGCAACTGCACTTGGCGATAAGCAATTAAAGGTTAAATGCCTCACAAATATATCTCGGAGTTACTCTAGTAAAGGGATGTACCACCTTGCTATTAAGGGACTTGAAGAGGCTAGTGTGCTAGCTGAGGAGCTGGACGATAAGCCCCTGCTTTCCCGTTGTTACAACAACTTGGGCTCAATTTATATGATACAAAGTAATTTCCCCGTTGCCTTAGATTGTTTCTTCATGGCCATGCGTGTTAACGAGCAAATAAACGACAGGTCGGGCGTAATGGGGAATTTGTTAAATATTGCTGGCGTTAAGGCCGATCAAAAGGACTATCCTGGGGCATTAGAAAGCGCAATGAAGGCCATGGAAATTGCAAGGGAGATACGCGATACGCTCCGTTTATCTATTTGTTTAACTAATATCGGTAACATTTACTTGCGGATGGACAATGCCCAAGCACTTGAGTACTTACAACGGGCACTAGATTTGTCTGGTGGTAGTAATATTGTGCAGAGCGTTAATACCCTTACAAGCATTGGCTCTTTTCATCGCAAGAATGGCAATTACGCACTAGCGCTCGATAGCTATTCAAAGGCGTTGAGTTTGGCCCAAAAAATTGGGTTAAAACGTGGCGTTGCGCAAGTGTGGTACAGTATGGGGACTGTTTTTCTATTGCAAAAGGACTACGCAAAAGCGTTGGATTATACACATAAAAGCCTTAGCCTAGCACAGGAACTGGGTATGATTGAGTTGCTAAAAGATACCCATAGTCAGCTGGCTAGTCTATATGCGGCAAGAAGTAATTTTAAGCGTGCCTTTGAGCATCATAAGCAATTTAAACTGTTTAACGACAGCTTATTTAATGCCAGTAACGTGAAAAGAATTGCCAACCTCGAAAGTGCCTATCAGCACGATAAGGAGCGGCAGATTTTTGAGGCGGAGAAGCAAAAAAAGGATTTGGCCATAAGGAGTCAACGTACCATAATATTAGTATTAGCGGTGGCTTTTGCTCTTATGTTGATGTTAGCTATAGCTCTTTTCCGTTTGTATAGACTTAAGAAGCGCACCAATGAAATGCTCCTCAAGCAAAAAGCAGAAATTGAGACGTTGAACGAGGAGTATATTGTGGTTAACGATATGCTTTCTGCCTCCAACGATGCGTTGGTTATTGCCAAACATAGAGCAGAAGAGAGCGAAGAGAAGCTCAACTTAATTATTAAAAATTCCAGTGATATTATTGTTTTGGTTGATAAAGATGGGAGCGTATTCTTTGTTAGCGATGCAGCAGCAAATATAACTGGTTTTAGTATTGATGAAATAAGGCAGTCTTTTGTGGATTTTATCCATCCCGATGATAGGGAGACGATTCGATTACATTGGGAGCGAGTCTTGTCTGATGATACAATAACCGATACGGTTCAATATCGTTACCGACACATAAACAATGGCTATATTTGGTGTGAGGCCATGGCCCAAAACTTTTTGAACCACCCAGCCATTGGTGCTGTAATCTCTAACATTCGGAATATTGATGTGCAGAAAAAAGCAGAGGAGGCATTTATTGAGCGGGAGGCGCTTCAGAAAAGGCTTTTGCAGCTGGAAATAGAGAAGATAAACAGTGAACTGGATGCAAATCAAAAGGCCATGACAGCTGCTGCTCTCAAACTTGTCCAGAATTCGGAGCGTGATGCACAAACGATAAAAACGCTAGAATACGTGTTGCAATACGCAGGAGGAGAGGCTCATGGTGATATTAAATCGCTCATTGTTAGCTATAAGCATCAGGCGTATAGTTCAAACTGGGAAGAGTTTGAGCTGTTATTCCAAAAGGTACACCACTCTTTTCACGACAAGTTGAACGAGCTCTTTCCTGAACTTACTCCCAATGAGCGTAAGCTCTGTATTTTTCTTAAGCTTAACATGAGTAATAAGCAAATTGCACAGATTACATTTCAATCGGAGGAGGCTCTTAAAAAAGCTCGTTTGCGCTTGCGAAAGAAGCTAGATATTGATAGGGACACCAATCTTGTGGCCTTTGTACAGGGGCTTTAATTTTGGCGTTCTCTTAAGAGCATAATACCAGTTTGAATAGATTTACATGCAGGTATTTATAAGAGTCACTAAATTTTACGCAAAGAAAAAGGGCTGTTCCAACTGGATACAGCCCTTTGCTATCAAATTCTTATTTCTGCTTAAATTACTCAATGGTTTGCATCGATTTTGCTTCCATTGCTCTATCAACCTTTTTAATTAGGCCCTGAAGCACGTTGCCAGGTCCTAGTTCTGTAAAGCTGGTTGCGCCACCTTCAATCATGTTCTTTACGGTTTGTGTCCAGCGTACTGGAGCCGTAAGCTGAGATATAAGGTTTTTCTTAATCTCCTCAGGATTGCTAGTAGGCATGGCGTTTACATTTTGGTAAACGGGACAAATTGGGGTGCTGAACTTTGTTGCAGCAATTGCCGCTTCAAGTTCTTGGCGTGCTGGCTCCATAAGCGGAGAGTGGAATGCACCACCAACGGCTAGCTTAAGTGCACGTTTTGCCCCAGCCTCAGTTAGCTTTTGACAAGCGGTTTCAATACCTTTAATGGAGCCAGAAATAACAAGTTGGCCTGGGCAGTTGTAGTTTGCAGCAACCACAACCTCGTCAATAGAGGCGCAAATTTCCTCAACCTTTTCGTCGTCTAGACCAAGCACGGCAGCCATGGTAGATGGTTCAACCTCGCAAGCTTTTTGCATTGCCATTGCTCGTTTCGATACAAGCACTAAGCCATCTTCAAAGGAAAGGGCTCCGTTTGCAACAAGAGCAGAGAACTCTCCAAGGGAGTGCCCAGCAACCATTTCTGGTTTAAAATCGTTGCCAAGCACCTTGGCTAGAATTACGGAGTGAAGGAATATGGCAGGTTGGGTAACCTTTGTTTGCTTAAGATCCTCGTCGGTTCCAGAGAACATTAAGTCTGTGATTCTAAAGCCCAGAATATCGTTTGCCTTTTCAAATAGTTCTTTGGCTATGGGCGATTTGTCGTACAAATCTTTCCCCATTCCAACAAATTGGGCACCTTGACCCGGAAAAACGTATGCTTTCATAAATAAGCTAATTGGTTTTCGGGTGGTAAAATTACGTTTTTTTATTTACCCGTGCACATCGGAGTTGCTTATGTGGTAATCATTTGAGAGGCTAGCTGATGCACCTTACTCAAAAAGGTGATGCGTATCATATATAAGTGTAAACAAATCAGTGTAATATGCGTTTAACTTTGTAAGTAACAACTGCAAGGTTATTTCAGTTTTTAGGGTCTTTAAACGCATTAGGTTTTTTAGTTAGGTTTAATTGGGGGATATTGAGCGGTCTGTTCCATTGGCTTTTGGTTTGCGGGTTAATAGGTTGGTTGGTTAGTGAAGCGATGGGACAGACTGCTCTTTTTATGATCTAACAGCAATAACGTATTCCAGTAATTGGGAAAGACTGGAGAATGTATCAAAAACCATAAAATCCATTCGGTCTGCAATAACGTACTCTTTTGTTTCAACCCTGTAGATAAAGTACTCCTCGTCCCACGCACCAAAGCAAATCCACTTGCAATTCTTCCGTTCCACAATATTTCTAACGGCTTTTACAAATTCTTTTGGGGAATACTCATGATTAAAGTTGCTTGGGTTAAAAGGGTATATCTCTATGCCATTCCAAACAAAGCCATCCATGTGATAGTGGAAATCTGTAAGCTCATCAGGGATAGATTCAATACCAAACTCAGCTAGTGCTTCTTTTACAATTGTTAGTTCACCTTTGCTAGCTGGATTAGCAATAAGGGAGCCTTTTAGCTCCCTTAGCTGTTGTTCGATATTCTGAAATTCTACCATGCTGGATTAATAAGCCCTTTACCCCGTACCATATTGTATATACTTAGCGCTAGGTACGATACTATAAAGTTTATTCCGGAAATGATAGATGCAAAAACAAATAGCGCCCCAATGGTTCCTACCCATTTATTTATACCGGTAGCATAGCTCTCAATCTTTACATAGCTCCACCATTTGCCAAAGTGGCTGCTTAGGCCAAGAGCCTCAAGTCCAAGGATTATAAGGTTTAGCACCAAAAAGAATATCACTAGAGAGAGTAGTCCTCTCCATGCTCCGCTTATATCGGGAGGGCTTAGCTCCATGTGCGATGCTACACATAGCGATAGATATAGAAAAATGTAGAACTTAAAGTCGCTAAAATTCTCTGGCCTAAATAGGGATTTAAGCGTTAAAAGGGTTGTTCCCCACAGCGAACCAAGAATGCCGCTAAAATCTCCCTTGACACCTTTTATTAACGATTTGCTTTGTAACTCGATATTCGCAAAAACATCATTCACGTTTGGTACTAAGTAGTAAAGCGCAGCGTACAGAACAAGTGCTCCAAAAATTATAGGCCCCACTCCAATAAAGAAGTTGCCAATTTTTTGGTAGGTGCTATTGGGGTTGTATGCATGGTTTACATACCCTAGGGTTCCATCGTCGGGATTAGGGTTGTACAGTTTCATTTCAACAATTCTATGGCGGAAAAGCACACAGAAAATAGCATGGCCTAACTCATGGACAGGAGTCCCAATCCAACCTGTAAATATGATGTCGAATTTGGGTCCAATGGACTTAACATAGGTTGTACGTGTAAACCTTGCAAAAACATACAGTATAAGTCCAAACACAAAGAGTAGTCCTAGTAGCCACATTAGCTGGCTGGCTGTGGTTACAACAACCAGTTTTAAAAAATCGAGAATAGAGTTTATGTTATTCATAGTTGGGTTGTTTGGTTGTAGTGTAAAAATAAACATTATGTGTAAATGTTATTCTTATTTTGATTAAGTAGTTTAAAAGGTAGATTAATGAGTTGCATTGTGTTAATGGTTTGCCTTAACTTTGGTTAACAAATCATTAAGAAAATAACCCTTTACTATGAAAAAGTTTTTATTGGCTTCTCTTTTTGCCATTATGTTGAGTCCCAGTTATGCTCAACTCTTTAAAATTGCTGGACACGAAGTTGGTTTTGTGTATGTTGGACCAAAAATTGGGATGAACTTTTCTCAAATATCAAATTGGTCTGAGTTCGCAGGTGTTGAAAATAAAAGCAGAACAGGGTTTCAGATTGGTGCGGTGGGAGAAATTGGGCTAACCTCAATGCTCTCCTTTCAAGGGGAGGTAACCTTTGTTTCTAAAGGGATGAAAAATACATTTACTGGAGGAGAGAGCCAATATAAGGTTAACTATTTGGGTATTCCATTGCTAGCTAAGTTGTCGTTTAAGGCCATGGGATTGTCTAAAATATACGCATTAGGCGGTGTTTACTCCGATGTTCGTACTGGAGGAACTTATGTGACAGAATACGAAACTGGTGAGACCTTTGAGGAGAACCTCTCTTCTACAGGCTGGACCAGAATGGACTGGGGTATGATGTTGGGTGCAGGTGCAGAGTATGAAACAAAGTACGGTATATTTGGTCTCGATTTAAGGTACAGCCAGGGTTTTGTTGATGTTCACTCGTCTGATGCATCAAAAAACAGAAACCGTTCATTTGGTTTTGCTGTAGTATATAAATACGACCTTGTTGACCTTTTCTTCCGCTTGAAAAACAAGAAGAACGAAGAGGCTCCAAGTGAGTAGTTTTAGGGTTTCAATTGGGGGATGCATAGGAAGGAGCGGAGTAGTTGGATTGCCAATTAGTCCGCTCCTTTTTTGTGGCTGTATCCTAAAACAACAGCCGGGTAGATTCTGCCCGGCTGTTGCTTTAATGAGGTGTTTGGATTTAGTGTAACTTGTTGCTTATAAGGTGTATAAATTCTTCTCTTGTTTTGTTCTGGCTCAAAAAGGCACCCGTAAACGCCGATGTTGTGGTAACAGAATTTTGCTTTTGTACGCCCCGCATCTGCATGCACATGTGTGCAGCCTCAATAACAACAGCAACACCAAGGGGATTTAGGGTTTCCTGAATGCAGTCGCGTATTTGCATTGTTAGGCGTTCCTGTACCTGTAACCTCCGTGCAAAAGCTTCAACCACTCTGGCAATTTTGCTTAGCCCAGTAATTTTCCCATTTGGAATGTAGGCAACATGGGCTTTTCCGTAGAACGGAATCATATGGTGCTCGCACATGGAGTATAGCTCTATGTCTTTAACAATTACCATTTGCCTGTAATCCTCGTTAAAGGTAGCTGCACCTAATATTTCCTGTGGGTTGATGTTATAACCTTGGGTTAGGAATTGTATGGCTTTTGCAACTCTTAACGGTGTTTTCTCTAATCCCTCTCTGTTAACATCTTCACCAATTAGCTCAAGAATTGCTTTGTAATGAACCGCTAGTTTTTCTGTTGTTTCTGGGTTCCATCTCTCAATTTTTGCGTACCCATCGAATTCATTAATGGCTCCGCCTCCGTTTATTACTTCCATTTTAATAGTTTTTCGCAAAATGCATTTGCTATATTAAAGTTCGCCAAAATACTCAATAAAATTGTTCTCTGTTTCCTGTACTTTAACTTTGTAGAGCTCTGCACCAAGTTCTTTAACATATGGCTCTAGCTCGTCCCAAATGGCAATGGCTAAGTTTTCGGTAGTTGGAATTTTGCCTTTAAGAAACGGTACGTCAAGGTTTAAATTTCTGTGATCTACCTTATCAATAATCTGGGATTTTATAATGTTGCTAAGCGTTTTCAGATTAAGAGTGAAGCCAATCTCTGGATCAACATCGCCTTTTACAGTAACAAAAAGTTCGTAGTTATGCCCATGCCAATTTGGATGAGAGCACTGTCCGTATATCTGCGAGTTTTCTGTGTCGTTAAGCTCATGCTGGAAGAGCCTGTGTGCCGCAGAGAACCGCTCTCTTCTGGTTAAATAGGTTTTGGGCATATTGTTTTGTTTTTTGTTCTATTTCAAAGATAGTTTTTTTGAGTAACTACTCACTCCATCTTGTGCTTTAAAGTGTTAATCTTACAAAATGTGTCAGGTAACTTAATGCGTGTAACCCTTATTTAGTGAGTGCTCCTTTTTTACTTTGCTCCTTTTTTGCAAATTGCACTACAAAATTACACATAGGTATTGTGCGCAGAATTTTAATTGTATCGGCAACAGCAGCAGAGGTTTCACCTCTTTTAAGTAATGTTGCGGCAGACATTGGGCTGGACTGCTTTATTCTCTCTAAAGAACGTAACGTTGAGTTATGGTGCCTTATTGCAGGTATTGGTGCGGCTCCCTATTCTTATCGCTTAGGCAGAGCCCTTGCTCAGAAACAATTCGATTTTGTTGTAGGTGTAGGTATTGCAGGTACCTATAACCCACACTTGAAGTTGGGTAGTGTGGTTGCTGTTTTAACCGAAACTTTTGCGGATTATGGTGTCGACGACAAAGGAAAATTCTTGTCGCTTTTCCAGATAGGTCTTCTCAATCCTAGTACAATGCCCTATACCGATGGGGTAATGGTTTGCTCTTCTCCATTGTGTGCCTCGTCAGCCATAGGATTGCCCGTGGTGACAGGTATAACTGTGGCTTCGGCAACGGGATCGCATGAGCGAATAGGACTATTAAGTGAACTCTACTCTGCTGATATTGAAACAATGGAGGGGGCTGCGCTGTTCTATTGTTGTCTAATGGAGGGATTGCCTTTTCTGTCAGTCCGTGCCATTTCCAACAGGGTAGAGCCCCGAGATAGAAACAGGTGGCAAATTCCGTTAGCAGTAAAGAACCTTTGCAATGAGGTTCAACGTGTAGTTAATATTATTGATAATTCATTAGGAGATTAGCTCGATGAACCTTTCCCTTTGTTTTTCGACCTGCCCAAACGATACCTTTATGTTCGATGCTTTGGTTAATAAGCGTATCGATTTGCAGGGGCTTAAATTTGATGTTGCACTTGCTGATATTGAGGAGCTAAACAAAAATGCATTACGTGCTATTCCAGATATAACCAAGATTAGCATTAATGCCTATGGGGCAGTATCTGAAAATTACCAGTTACTCTCTTCTGGAAGTGCACTTGGAAGAGGTGTTGGCCCTTTGGTTGTTAGCAAGCGCAAGATTTATCCAGACGAAGTACGTTACGCAAAAATCGCCATTCCAGGAGTACAAACCACTGCAAACTTACTATTCTCGCTAGCTTACCCCGATGCCAATGATAAAAAGGTTTACCTTTTTTCTGACATAGAAGATGTGGTGCTTTCCAACGAAGTGGACGTTGGAGTAGTTATTCACGAGACAAGGTTCACCTACCAGAAACGAGGGTTAATAAAACTGAATGATTTGGGCGATTTTTGGGAAACCGAAACAGGCTTGCCAATCCCGTTAGGAGGAATTGCAATAAGACGAGATTTATCGCAGAATGTGAAAGTATTGGTTCAACAGTTAATAGCACAGAGCGTTAATTTTGCTTTTGCAAATCCTGATATTTCAACTAATTACGTTCGCACATATGCTCAGGAGATGGATGTGGAAATTATGCGTAAGCATATACAGCTTTATGTAAATAGCTATTCTGCAGATTTAGGTGATTCTGGTCGTTCTGCCATCAATTTTCTCCTTGAAAAAGGGCGTTCCCTCAAATTTTTCGACCAGTTGGTCACACCTATTTTTGTTTAGTATCCATGCGTGTGCTTGTTGTAATGGTCTTTTCGTCTGTATGTTATATTTTTGAGTGGGGTGCTAAGGGTAAACTCTTTTTTGTGTTTAATGTTTTATATATACACAAATTGTATGTTTAATGTGGGAAACGGACATTTATTATTGTTATATTAGTAATGAATAACCATGAAAGTAGAAATTTTGACACAAAATATTCAGCAGGAGAAGACTCCTTTGTTTGGCAAGACTAATCGATTCCTTGAACGAATTGATTCTCTTGATGGTAAATGGTATGTAGAATTTTTTGAGGTGAAGTTCTTCTTTTTAGGGTTCGAACTTTACTCCGCTAAAAAAGAGAAGGTTTATCAGGTTTCAAAGCGTTCGGAATCGGGTGGTAGTGGCCGAAGCAAGAAGAGTTTGTAGAGAGTCACTCTTTCAAAATACTTCCTTTTCACTTAAATGTGTAAAAATGGTTCTTAAAAGTGAACCTTTTTTTTTACTCTGTGTTTATATCTATAATAAGTCTAAATAAAAACAATACAGATATGACATTCGAATTACCTAAATTACCTTATGCATTTAATGCTTTAGAACCATACATCGATGCGGCTACAATGGAAATACACCACGGTAAGCATCATGCTGGCTATACAAATAATCTAAATAATGCTATTCAGGGCTCCTCCCTGGAGTCTATGCCTATTGAGGCAATCCTAAAGGATATCTCTAAGCATTCGCCTGCTGTAAGAAATAATGGAGGTGGTTATTTTAATCACAATCTATTTTGGACCATTATGGCGCCAAATGCAGGAGGTGAACCTCAAGGAGAGGTTAAGAAGCTTATTGAGAAATCTTTTGGCTCATTTGCTGAGTTTAAGGAGAAATTTTCTTCTGCTGCAGCATCTAGGTTTGGTTCAGGCTGGGCTTGGTTGGTTGTTAATGATGGCAAACTAGCTATTGGTTCAACTCCTAATCAGGACAATCCATTAATGGATCTTTCGGAGCTAAAGGGAACACCAATCCTTGCTCTAGACGTTTGGGAACATGCATATTATCTTAAGTATCAGAATAAGCGACCAGAGTACATATCTAACTTCTTTAGTGTTATTAACTGGGCTCAGGTTGAGAAAAATCTAAATGGTGCGTTAGGATAATCAATTTCCTAATGCTCGGTTTGGTTTAAGTTTGGTTTAAGTTTTGGGGTTTACTGTTAGTGGCTGGGGAGGGGTTCCCAGCCACTTTTTTTTTGTTGGAGTTTCTTAATCTAGTTTGTTTTTCGTAAAATTACGAGAATCAATTTGGGGCTAATGCTAAGAATAGTACAAAGGCTATGTTTTCTGTTGGTGTTTACTTGCCTTGCTGCTTTTTCGGCACGAGGATTTATTACTAATGAGCCGAATGATGTAACCTCTTTGCTCGATAAAGCCCAAAAATCCAGTAGTTTAGGGAAGTTTGAGGAGTCGATGTGGTTTGCAAAAAAGGCTCTTTCCATTTCGCTTGAGTCTAGAAATTTACCCGATGAAGCCGATTCGCGTTACATGTTGGGGCAAATATTTTTAGCCTTAGGAAATACCGACAGCTCTTCGTTCTATCTTCACGAATCGTTTAGGCTATACAATCAGCTTTCTGATTATAAGGGTGTTGCCGATGCGTATAATCAGCTGGGAACCTTGCACTATAGGGCTGGCGATTACGATAGCGCCATAATTTTTTACAACCGTTCACTTGGTGCTCGAGCCACAATTAACGACTCACTTGCTATATCTCACTCCCTTAATAACATAGGGATGATTTACGATGCTCGCGGCGATTATGCCAGCGCACTTTCCTATTTCTATCGGTCATTGGAAATAAAGAAAAGGCTGGGAGACTCGTTGTCCTATTCCAGGTCGTTGGGCAATATAGGTAGTGTTTACCTCAATCAGGGGGATTATCCCAAATCACTGAGCTTTTTTATGGAGGCGCTTGCCATTAGGGAAAAGTTTCCCGATCCTGTTGGTATAGCCTACCTAAATAGAAATATAGGAAAAGTTATAACGGCTAGTGGCGACTACAATTTGGCTCTGTCGTACCTAAACCACGCGCTTTCACTCCTTCGCGATTTGGATGATGATAGAGGAATAGCCCTTACCTTAACTTACATGGGGCCTGCTTATCAGGCTCAAGCGCGGTATGATAGTGCGCTAATTTGCTACGATGAGGCCATATCTCTGTACCAACAAGTTGACGAACCTTCGGGTCTAGCCGAGGCTACCGTTTTAAAGGGCATTGTGCTAAGAATTAAGGGTCAGTTTGATGAGTCCCTTCAACTTTTGCATGAGGCACAAACGGCATACAATAAGCTGGGCGAGCCAAGAGGTGCTGCTTGGACTTTAATTGAGCTAAGCTCTACCTACATGGCATTAGGTGATTATGCTTTGGCTAAGCGCCTATCTCTTGATGCGTTATCTAAGGCCCAATCAATAAGGGCAACCAGTTTGCAACGCGATGCACATGAGATGCTCTCCGAAATTTTTAGCCGAGAGGGGGATTGTACAAAATCTTACTATCACTTTAAAAGGCACGTTGCATTTAGGGATAGTCTTGGTGCAAGGCAGCTTCCCTTGCAGCTAGTCCAGGTTAATTTGGAAAAGGAACTTCAACGTCAGCGTTTAGTACAGCAGGCAAGAACAAAAACGGCCGAACTGGAGTCCAAGCGGCAACGTTACATTGCCAACTTCTTTATGTTTGCATTCTTGTCTATGATTGTTGTGTCTGTTCTTACCTATCTTAACCTATTGCAAAAACGAAAGCATAATGTGGATTTGGAAAGGCAGAAATTGGCAATTGAGCAGCAAAATAGGGAGATAATTGAACAACGAAACGACATAGAGAGTCATCGTAATTTGGTTGTACAGCAGCGCGATAGGATTATTAATCTATTGACGGAGCTAGGTGAATCTATAGACTATGCAAAACGTATTCAGCAGGCAATTATGCCCACGCACAAGTTTGTTGAAGAGCATTTTAGTGAGTCCTTTATCCTATCCTTACCTAGAGAGTCGGTTGGTGGCGACTTTTTTTGGGCAACTTATGTTGATTCAAAGCTCTACTTTGCGGTAGCCGATTGTACTGGTCATGGCATTCCAGGTGGTTTTATGAGCATGTTGGGCTTAGCCTACTTAAACCAAATAGTGGCTCAGGAAAAGTTAGGCAGCCCCGCACAGATGCTAGGGGAGTTGCGCTCAATCATTATAAAAGCTCTTAACCAAACCGGTAAGGACGACGATAGTTACGATGGTATGGATATTGCCCTTTGTGTGTTCGATCCTAAAACCTATAAGCTAACCTTTGCTGGTGCCAATTCACCTTTGTACGTTGCGTGTAACAGAACACCAGTGGCCTCTGCAAAAGTGATTCGGCATGGCATAATAAGTGAACTTAAACCCGACCGGATGCCTGTGGGGTATTATCCTGTGCTCAATCCATTTACCGAAGTTGCCATAACTCTTGCTCCTGGCGATATGCTCTATTTGTTTAGTGATGGCTTCCCCGATCAGTTTGGTGGCCCTTTAAACAAGAAGTTTGGCCACGTAGCCTTTCGTGAGCTGTTATCGGGTGTTGTTGACCTTCCACTTGATGAGCAGCAGCGCGTTCTTTTTGCCGCTTTCGATAGACATAAAGCAGAATACCCACAAACCGACGATGTGTTTGTTGTAGGAATAAAAGTCTAGAATATAGCGTGTGCTTCCTGGTTATTATGTTATTGGTAAAACTCTTTTGGTTTTGCTGGCGAAACATTGTTACCTTTGTTTAGTTACAACCGATAATAAACTAAACACAAATGGTTATGAAGCACGAACTTCCAAAATTACCTTACGCTCTAGAGGATTTGGCGCCTGTAATTTCCTCAAAAACATTGGAGTTTCACTATGGTAAACACCATCAGGCGTATGTGAATAACTTAAATAACCTTATTGTTGGAACCAAGTTCGAAAATGCCGACTTAGAAACCATTGTTCGCGAAGCCGATGGTGGTATTTTCAATAATGGGGCGCAGGTGTGGAATCATACTTTCTACTTTACAACCTTCTCTCCAAAGCCCAAAGCCGCTCCAACAGGAAAACTTGCCGAGGCTATTGTAGCAGACTTTGGCTCGTTTGAGCAGTTTAAGGAGGCTTTTGCTAAAGCTGCAGCTGCTCTTTTTGGTTCTGGTTGGGCTTGGCTTGTTAAGGATGCCTACGGCCATTTGGAGATAGTGCAGGAGTCAAATGCGGGCAATCCGCTACGTTCAGGCTTAACGCCCCTATTAACCTGCGATGTTTGGGAACATGCTTACTATTTAGACTATCAGAATAAGCGTCCCGATTACATTCAAGAGTTCTGGCGAATTGTTGATTGGAGCGTGGTTGAGGAGCGCTTTGGCAAGTAAACTTTTTTCTTGATCTATCGTCATAATAGGTGAACCGCCGATGGGATTTACTCTCATGGGGTTCACCTATTGTTATAGACTGGATTGCCATTTGCCACACAGGTATTGCTTTTCTTAACCTTTAAATTCTACCGCTTTTTATGATTAAAGAACTTGTATATAGAAATAGAAGCTATAGGCGTTTTCGCCAGAATAAGCGCATTAGCCGAGAGCTATTGCTTGAACTGGTTGACTTAGCGCGTATGTCGCCTTCGGGACGTAATATCCAGTCGCTTAAGTACTACCTCTCCACCGATGCCGAGCTGAATGAACAAATATTTCCACACCTTGCATGGGCCGGTTACCTAAAAGAGTGGGATGGACCTGTAGATGGTGAGCGTCCTGCAGCTTACGTGGTGATGCTTGAGGATACTTTGGTTGCTCAGGGAATGATTCATGACCAAGGGATTGCAGCGCAGAGCATTCTTTTAGGTGCAGTAGAAAAGGGGCTGGGTGGCTGTATAATTGCCTCAGTAAAGAAGGAAGCCCTTGCTAAAGTGCTGGGGTTGCCCGAGAATTTGAAGATAGCCCTAGTACTGGCACTGGGTGAACCCGTGGAGGAGGTTGTTGTAGAACCTGTAGGAGCTGATGGTGATATTAAGTATTGGCGAGACGATTGCCATGTTCATCATCTTCCTAAAAGGAGTTTGCAAGATATTGTAGTTGGTTAAACTAAAAAAGCAGAGGTGTGTTAGAAACCTCTGCTTTTTTAGTTCTTGTTTATTAGCATTTACCCAGCTCAACCTTTACGGGAGTGATATTCTTAAGGTTATCGCTAACAGGGCAGCGAGATGTTACTGCTTCAAGCCATTTTTTTAGCGTTTCGGCATCGGCATCGGTATCGGGAGTAAGCTTTACAGTTATCTCCTTGTAGCCTGCTCTGTCCTCATCGCTTTGTCCAAATAGCTTAGCAGGATTTAGCGTTCCGGCAAGGTCTATGCGTACACCGTTTAGCTTAAAACCCATCTCGTTTGCAACTAGATGGCTCATAACGTTTAGGCAACCAGCAAATGCAGCCAGAACGTATTCAACAGGATTTGGCCCAGCATCGGCTCCGCCTAAATCGGCTGGTTCATCAATAATAATCTCAAAATGACGTGCTTTAACCACTGTTTTAGTGGCGTTTTCGCTATGTGCTTTAACTCTGAACTTTAAATCGGCCATGGTTATAGTGTTTTTTTGTTAACACTACAAACGTAGTGGTAATAAAGGTGTGTTTGCTTAAATAACAAATGGGGCTTTACGTTGTTATATCAGTAGTTTTAATGGGGTAGATGATTATTTTTGCATTAATTAAGGTGCTGAAAAGCATGTTTGTATAAATACTATTAGTATGATAGGCGATGATGTAACCGTTGAGCAGTGTTTTGACGCTTTGTCGAAGGAGGAGTCTGCAATGCTTGCAGAGAGTTCAACTGTTCTTACGTACAGGAAGGGCGAAACGATTATTAAGCAGGGTATGCTTGCTTCTAACGTGCTGTTTCTTGAGGGAGGCTTGGTAAAACTGAACGTTGATTCCGATGGGCAAACAAGTACCATTAAGCTGGTTGCATCAAATTCCTTTATTGGAATAATGTGCGCATTTGCCAATAAAACGGTGGGCTTTTCGGCGGTAGCACTTGTTGACTCTACCGTTAGACAGTTCGATAAGTTGCGTTTTGAAGAGGTGATACAGTCCAATAGCCAGTTCTCCTTGCTGCTTATTAAACTTATGAGCTTAATGACCAATGATATGGTGCATGAACTAACCCGTCTTTCCCGTAAGAACGTGGATGGAGCAATTGCGCTATTCCTTTTGGAAATGGCCAAAATATTTGGTCACAACAGGTTTGAACTTCCTCTGTCGCGCGTGGAGATAGCCGAAGTGGTTGGGTGCTCAAAGGAGAGCGTTATAAACTCACTTTCGCTATTTAAGCGCGATTCGCTTATTGATATTGATGGGAAAAATGTGGAGCTACTTGATGCAGGTAAACTTCAGGTTATAGCTCGTAATGGGTAGATGTAGGTAAGGGGTGAAGCTGAAATTGCTAGGCGACGCTAAGCTTATAACCTGAAATTAATTAACTTTGGCTAAAACTATTTATATGAATAGCAGGAGTTTAATACGTTTTGATTGGGCAATTAAGCGATTGCTACGAAATAAAGCCAACTTCACAATTCTTGAGGGATTTCTTAGTGAGTTGCTAAGGGAAATGGTTAGCATAGTAACTATTCTTGAGAGTGAGGGTAATCAGAAATTTGAAAACGATAAATACAATCGTGTTGATATTCTTGTTAAAAACTCAAAGGATGAATTGGTAATAGTTGAGGTTCAAAATCAGAATGAATATGACTATTTCCATAGGATGGCATATGGTACATCAAAAGTTATTACAGAATACATTTCGGTTGGAGAGCCTTATAAGAATGTAAAGAAAGTATATTCAGTTAATATCGTGTACTTTGACTTAGGGCAAGGTGACGACTATATTTATTATGGAAGAACTGATTTTATTGGTATTCACAAGAAGGATAAATTAAGACTATCCGATAAACAAGTAGAGATTCTTGGAAAAAGTGAGCCGTTTGAGATTTTTCCAGAGTACTATGTAATTAAAGTTAACCAATTCAATGATAATGCAATCTCGACGCTTGATGAATGGATTTACTATTTGAAGAACAATGAGATTCGGGACGAATTTACGGCGAAAGGTATTGATAAAGTAAAAGAATTACTGCGAGTAGATAACCTATCGGAAGAGGATTTAGCAAGCTATAAAAAGTACCAAGAGGATTTAAGGTATAGTGCGAGTATGGCTTGGACTCTTAAGGTTGACGAGGAGGATAGGATTAGAAAGGAGGAACGAAAAAATGAAAAAAAGCAAATAGCCAAAGGGATGAAACAGAAAAATATTGATATAAAAACAATAATTGAAATAACTGGACTTACAGAGGAAGATATAGGTAAGTTGTAATTCATATTAGTTCTCACTTCTGAGCATTTTTTATTATTGAAATGACTTAACGTTTTGTTATCCTGTGTGATGCAATTACGCTGATGTATTTGATATGAAACACTAAAGAGAGCGGCAACTGCCGCTCTCTTTAGTGCTTTGGTACAGTTCTACTTGGCTAACTTGTTTATTTCCAATACAATTTCGTTGATCTGTTCATTTGTGAACTGTTTGCTTTTGGCTAGTTCGTCTAGTGTTCCCCAAACAGGTTCGCCGCATAAAATGCATATTATTCCACGTTTACTGAGTAGTTGAACCGATTCGGGGATCCTATCTACTAGTTCCTCTATGGTTATGTCCTTTGTAATCATAGCTATGTTATTGCTTTTTGATTTGCACTAAGGGGTTGCCAATTGACACAACTTGTTAGTGCTACACCTTCCATATATTGTTTCTAGTAAAGTTTAGGGTAGCGCTTTGGTTTAGCCTCGTGCATCATATCGTAGATTGTTTCAAATACATTTTCAGCATTTGGGTTAGAGAAGTAATCTCCATCGGTTGTGTATGCTGGACGGTGCTCCTGTGCTGTTATGGTGCGAGGTTGTGAGTCGAGATAGTAGAATGCACCACGCTCCTCAACCACTTTTTGCATCATAAATGCGGTGGCACCTCCAGGAACATCCTCGTCAAAAAACACTACGCGGTTGGTTTTTTTAACCGATTCCAGTATGGTATTGGGTAAGTCGAATGGGAGTAGAGTTTGAACATCAATTAGCTCAACCGAAATGCCAAACTCTGCTAGCTGTTCAACTGCCTCCTGTGCAATCCTAACGCAGCTTCCGTAGGTTACAAGGGTAACATCGGTTCCCTGTGTTAGTACCTCTGGAACGCCCAGTGGAATTCTAAAGTCGCCAATGTTTTCTGGCCTCTTCTCCTTTAAACGGTAGCCATTTAATGGTTCAATAACCAGAGCGGGATCTTCGCCCTCTAGTAGCGTATTGTAGAAGCCTGCAGCTTGGGTCATGTTGCGCGGAACGCACACGTACATGCCTCGTATTGAGTTAATAACCATGCTAAGTGGTGAACCGGAGTGCCAAACACCTTCTAGTCTGTGACCACGTGTACTCACAATAACTGGTGCTATTTGCCCGCTTTTGGTTCTCCAACGGGTTGTAGCCACGTCGTCGCTCATGGTTTGCAGTGCGTACAGCAGGTAATCAAAGTACTGTATCTCGGCAACTGGGCGTAATCCGCGTAGTGCCATGCCAAGCCCTTGACCCATAATGGTTGTTTCGCGAATACCCGTGTCGGTTATTCTTAGCTCACCGTACTTGGCTTGTAAGCCTTCGTAGGTTTGGTTAACCCCACCAATTTTACCCACATCTTCGCCAAAAACAATCAGTTTAGGATTTTTTGCAAACTGAATATCCCAGTTGTCGCGTAGAATCTCGCGACCATTAACCATTGGTGAGCTATCGGTGAATATTGGGTCAACCGCTTTTACCTTTACTGCAGCTTTTTCTGTTTCGCAGTATAGGTGGGTGCTATACAAATCGTTAGCCTTTTCGTAGTTGTTTTTAAGCCATGCCGATAGGTCAGCCTGTAGCTTCTCGCGCATAGAGCAATCGGTGCAAACATGCCTAAGAATTCTTTTTGCCGCGCTCATGTTATCCTTCCGAATAGGGTTGGCAATTTTACGCAGCTCGTTGGTTATAATACCAACTTTATCAACATGTTCGCGTTTGCAAATGCAAGAGCGATTATCGATGATCTTAATAAGCGCTTCGCGCTCAAGTTTAATGGGCTCTTGGTATTTTTTCCAAGCGGCCTCTTTGGCTGCTTTCGCTTCGGATGCTGCTTGTTTTTCCAACTCGGCTAGTTCCTCATTGGAGGCATACCCTTGTTCTATAATCCACTTGCGTAGCTGGTTGTTGGCATCGTATTCTGTTTCCCATGCGAGCCTGTCGGCCGTTTTGTATCGTTCGTGCGAGCCCGATGTGGAGTGTCCCTGAGGCTGCGTTAGCTCTGTGATGTGAAACAGAACAGGGGTGTGCTGTGTGCGGCAAAGCTCTACACCTTTGGCAAAGGTCTCAATAAGCTCTGGGTAGTTCCAGCCTCGGGCTTTGAATATATGGTATCCTGTTTTATCGCCCTCCTGTTTTTTGAAACCATTAAGTACGCGGCTAATATCGGCGTGGGTGGTTTGGTAATCCTTCGATACGGAAATTCCGTAGCCATCGTCCCAAACAGTCATGGCCATGGGTACCTGTAGTACCCCAGCAGCGTTAATTGTTTCCCAGAAATGTCCCTCGGAAGTACTGGCGTCGCCAATGGTTCCAAAAGCAACCTCGTTACCGTTATGGCTTAAGGTGGTTTGCTGCTTTAGCACATCAATATTCCTAAAGAGCTTAGAAGCATAGGCTAGGCCTAGTAATCGGGGCATTTGCCCTGCAGTGGGAGAGATGTCCGATGAGGTGTTCTTCATCTTTGTAAGATCTTTCCACGTTCCATCTGGGTTAAGGCTTCGGGTTGCAAAGTGGTTGTTAAAAGAGCGCCCGGCATTTCCGGGGTTCAAGTCCACATCTGTTTGTCCGTAAAGTTGGGCAAAGAAATCCTCGGGAGTGTACATTCCTGTTGCCATCATAAAGGTTTGGTCACGGTAGTAGCCCGATCGCCAATCGCCCTCTCTAAATGTTTTGGCAAGTGCAATTTGGGCAACCTCTTTACCATCGCCAAAAATTCCAAATTTGGCTTTGCCTGTTAGTACCTCTTTGCGGCCTAGTAGGCTGGTTTCGCGGCTTAGAACGGCAAGTTTGTAATCGGAAAGAATCTCCTGTTTTGATATGTTTGCTTGTGTGCTGGTTTTAGAACTATTTTTTGCTGACATAATGGTATGGTTGTGTATTCTCAAATTTACAAAAGAAAAGTAGGCTAATCAATTGATTTGGTACAACTATGTTTGGTTGTTGCTTGCATTGCACCTTCTTATTTACATGAGATAACAACCGTTTGAGGAAAAGGTTTGATGCTGCATTGCATGAGTGCCTACATTTATCCATTTGCCGTATTAAAATCCACTGCGTGATGAAAAAATAGAACGTATAACGTTTATTTAATCACAACGTCAGCCTATTTTTGCTCCATTTCGTAGAAATTTGCTATTTTGCCATGTAAATGATTCAATATGCCAAAGGAACTTAACATGGACTACTTTAGGGTTAAGCACGAACAGATTTTACCCCAAAAAGGGCGAGTTCTTTTGGCTGAGCCTTCGCTTGTTGACGAGTATTTTAAGCGTTCGGTTGTTCTGCTTGTTGAGCACGATGAGAAGAATACTGTTGGTTTTGTTCTCAATAAAATGCTGGAGTTTAGGATAGCTGAGCTTATGCCCGATTTCCCCGATTTTGATGCTAAAATATCAATAGGAGGCCCTGTTTCTCCCAATACTATTCATTTTATTCACACTGTGGGAGATTTAATTCCCGATGCCACAAAGGTTGGTGAGGGGCTATACTGGGGGGGCGATTTTGATGCGCTTAAGGATTTGGTGGCAGCAAAGGGGATAACAAAGAATCAGATTCGTTTTTTTGTAGGCTATGCCGGGTGGAGCGAGAATCAGCTTGCACGGGAAATAGAGGAGGAGTCGTGGCTTGTTACTGAGCTTGACACCGTTCAGATTATTGGTGGAAACGACGATCTTTGGAAGCGAACCGTTGAGCAGCTGGGCAGTAAGTACAAACCCTGGATGCTTTACCCCGAAAATCCGTCGTTAAACTGATCGGGAAAGGTAACTCTGTTTAGCTTATCGCATATTAGGCGGCTAACCTTGCTAAAATAGCGTCGCTGCTGATATCCCACAGCCCAACGTATTCCGCTAATAGCATTAGTAAAAAATACCTCGTCGGCTTCGAGAAGTAGCTCTGGGTGAATAGCTACTTGGCTTCGCACCTGTAGGCCAAGCTTGCCAGCAATGTCAATTACTAGTTTTCGGGTAATACCAGCTACGCAGCCCTCTGCAAGAGATGGCGTAAAAAGTTCTTTACCACGTAGAATAAATATGTTTGACGAGGTTGCCTCTGATATTCTGCCCTGATCGTTAAGTAGAATGCAGTCGTCCAGCTCGTTCTGCTCCCTGTAAATGCCAGCCATTACGTAGAATAGAGCATTGCAACTTTTTATGGACGATAGGGCGTTAAGAGGCTTCTGCATCTCTGGGTAAATGTCAATAATTAACCCTTTGGAGTTAGCCTCAAACATCTTTATGTCTAGCGGCTTACACTCAATGGCAATATGAACTGCATTGTTTGTTGGTGTATATAATCCCCCTTCGCGTCTAAATACGGTAAGCTTTACCCTTGTGCTTCCAAAGAACCTGTTTTTGTTTAACAGGCGTGTTATTTCGTGGGAAATGTTTTCTGTAGTAAGGAATGAGGGAATGTACATGTGTAGCAACGACATTCCATAGGTTAACCGTTGAATGTGTAAATCCATATGCCTTGCCGTTGTGCCAAAGGCGTGTATGGTTTCAAAAAGGCCATCGCCATAGGCAAAAGCTCTGTTGCCTATGCTAAGTGCAGGCTTTGCTGCATCTAGCATTTCGCCATCGAGCCATATATAGTTTTTTCCTGTCACAGTTCCTTTTTACTTGCTAGTTGTTGCTTTATATGGTTTAGAAGTTGAGGCTGAATGAGCGAATAGGTGAGGGCTGTGGGTAAATCGTCAAATAGTTTTACTTCCTTTATCTCACTCTCTGGGAGCGGTCCCAACTTATCTATATGGGCAAGGAATAGCCTATTCCAGCTTTGTTTACCTCTAAACTCTACTTCAAAATCAGTAATGGGTGTTATGGAATACAATGTAGCGCCGGTCTCCTCAAAAAGTTCCCTACTTGCAGCATGATTAACCGCTTCGTTAGGTTCTACGTGTCCGCCGGGCATTTCCCATGTATCCCTATCCTTATGTTGAACCCATAACCAGCTATTCTGGTATCGGGTTGCAATAACAACAAAGTCGTAGCCCTGCTCTTTGCTGCTTACAGGATAAAAGCTGATAACTGGTGGTTGCTGCATTGTGCCCAACGTTTATAGTAACCCTAACTGATTAAGGAATACTTTGATAAGACTGGGTTGCACAAGTATTGGGTATATAAAGCCAAATACAGCACCCACAAAGTGCGCATCGTGGTTAATGTTATCGTTACCCTTTTTGCTCATGTAATGGGAGTATGCTAGGTATATTACTCCAAAAAGGATGGCGGGAATGGGTATTATACCCATAATTAGCAATTTGCTAAGTGGCTGGAAGAAAATTGATGCAAAAACAATTGCAGAAACGGCACCAGAGGCTCCAACGCCTTGGTAATAGTAATCGTTTTTGTGTTTTTTTATTGTTGATAGCGTGCTAATTATTGCCCCACCAAGGTATAGCACCAAAAAGTGAAACGTGGCATTGCCAACAATTCCAGCCTGTTTTAGCTCTTTGAATATATTTTCTACGGCGAGCCCAAACGATAGGAGTACAATCATGTTTACAGCTAGGTGAATGTAGTCGGCATGCACCAGAGCATGTGTTACAATTCTATACAGCTCCTTGTTATGAACTATTCTGTAAGGGCTTAGGAGTAACCTTTCCATTATGGTTCTATTGCTAAAAGCAAGAATGGAAACTATTGCCGTTACGGCTATTATAATTATAGTAGTGCTTCCCATAAATGAGTTTTTATACCTAACAACAAATGTGGTATTATGTTTTACGCTAGAACGTAAGCAAAGTGTTGCTACTGCAAATGTAGTGATACTATTTAGGAGTAGAGGATTTTGAATACGAGTTCCCGCAATAATTCTCCTTGATCGGTAGAGTCGTTATTGACCCCTTTGGCTCTTAGGTCATACTCGCGCAAGAGGCTAATTATTTGAAAGCATCTTGTTGTAGTGTAAAACTGCGCCGCTTTACGGTACTCCTTTAGAAAGAAGGGATGTACACCCAGCTCTTTGGCCAGTTCTGCTTCGGAGATGTTTTTTAGGATGTGTAACTTAAACAGCTTTATAAAGTACTGGAACACTGCCGAGATGGTAACCACAAATGGGTTGTTTGATGGATTTTTAGCAAAGTGATCGACAATAAGAAATGCCTTTGTAGCGTCCCTTTCGCCAAGCGCCTTGGTTAGCTCAAAGCGGTTAAAGTCCTTGCTTAGGCCAATGTTTTTCTCAATATGTTCCGCAGTAATGGTTTTTGTGTTTGGTGGGAGCGTAATGATAAGCTTCTCCAGCTCGTTCACAATTTTACTAAGGTCGGTTCCTAAGAAATCGGTTAGTAGCGTGGCGGGTTTAATGGCAATAGATATTTCCTTAACCGCTAGGTAGCGGATAATCCATTCGGGAACTTGGTTCTCGTAAAAGGCAGTTGATTCAAAAAAAACACCAACCCTATCGGCCAGCGTGAAAAGACTTTTTAAACCCTTAGTGGGTTTAGCCATTTTTTCGCCAGGTTTCCCCTTGTAGCAAACCACAAGAATAGTGGTTTGCTGTGGGGCTTTTAGGTAATGCTCTAAATCCTCTATTTTTTTTAAGTGCTGCGCTTCCTTAACAATAACCACCTGATGGTTAGATGACATAGGGTATCGGCGCGCTGCATCTATAATGTTGCCAACTTCGGAGTCCTTTCCGTAAAGAACTACTTGGTTAAAGGCCTTTTCCGATTCGGTTAGCACGTTATCGGATATGTAGTCAGAAATCTTATCGATAAAGTACGACTCGTCGCCAACCAGAAGGTAAACGGGCTTGTAAATCTTCCGTTTAAGATCGGCTAGAATCTCATTGCAATCCTCTTCGCTAGATTTCTTCTTAGCCATGCTGCTAGAATCTTAGGTGTTTTACAGAACGACCATCGTTACGAAGCTCCTGAAGGGATTCTATACCAATTTTAATGTGATCCTCAACAAAGAGATTGGTTACAACCTTATCGCTGTTTGATGTTTTAACACCTGTTGAAATCATTGGCTGATCCGATACTAGAAGCAGAGCACCAGCAGGAATTTCGTTGGCAAATCCTACAGTGAAAATGGTTGCAGTTTCCATATCAATGGCCATGGCACGGGTAAGGCGTAGGTACTCCTTAAAGTCCTCGTCGTACTCCCAAACCCTGCGGTTGGTGGTAAGCACGGTACCAGTCCAGTAGTCGCGATTGTGGTTGCGGATAGTGGTTGATACAGCACGCTGAAGGTTGAACGCTGGTAGCGCAGGAACTTCTGGTGGGAAATAGTCGTTAGAGGTTCCCTCGTGCCTAATGGCAGCAATGGGAAGAATTAGGTCTCCAAGTTCATTTTTACGCTTTAATCCGCCGCATTTGCCTAAGAAAAGAACCGCTTGTGGATTTACGGCGCTTAGCAAGTCCATTATGGTTGCCGCATTGGGGCTTCCCATTCCAAAATCAATCATGGTTATGCCATTTGCAGTGGCAGCAGGCATATTAGCATGAGGATCGTGAATCTCAACGTTGTTGTACTTGGCAAAGAACTCTAAATAACCTCTAAAGTTTGTAAGTAGAATGTGAGTGCCAATCTTGTCTAATGAAAGGCCAGTGTAACGTGGTAGCCAATTAGAAACAATTTCTTCTTTTGTTTTCATATCTATCATACTTTGGGCAAAAATAGTTTTTTTTTCTGAAGTAGTAGGGGGTAGGGAATAGTGTTAAGCAAATCATTCCCACTTTAAATTCATTGTAGCTTGCTACAGAGCTATTTGTGAACTGCTTGGCTTGGCGTTTAGTTTAGCAGGATTGTTTCTAATTGCCAACTTTTGCGGGGATTTGATTATGGGTAACAAGATGCTGTTTTGGCAATGGGGTAAAAAAATGTTATGTATTGTGACTTGGAACGCAAAAGGGATTGATGGTTATGGCTTGTGTCTGCATTGGAATAATATCATATTCTAGTTTGATTTCGAGTAAACTTCCTCTACTTCGCTGTTTTGTGCAGTTTCTTTTTTTACTACTTTTCCGAAAAATAGATTATGCTTCCAGAGATGAATCTTCCTGCGTTCGAGATTAAAACTAGGGTGAATGCGGGGAATGTTCAGGTGTTTGATGTGTGCCGGGGAAAATATGTAGCCTTAACACCAGAGGAGTGGGTTAGGCAGCATTTTCTAAACTACTTGCTAACGTGCCTGGAGGTACCCAAAGGGGTTATATCGGTGGAGCATCCCATTGAGTGGAACGGCTTGAGCTATAGAGCCGATATTGTTGTTTTTTCTCGCGAAGGAAGTCCGCTGCTTATTGTGGAGTGTAAGGCACCAACAGTAGAGCTATCGAAGGAGACTTTTGTGCAGGCTGCTCGTTATAATTTTTACCTTAAAGCCCCACTGTTAGCCATTACCAACGGAACAAAGCACTTTTTTGCAAAGGTGGATTTGCTGCATAAGCATTCCCAGCAGCTTAGCTCTTTACCAAAATACTTGGAAATGATAGATTTATAGCGATATGTGTTTTAATGGAAACCCAAACTAATTAGAACCCAATGGAGCGCTACTTTAGCCCTTTTAGAGAGAACATTATTGGCATAAACCAAACGTTCCAAACGCCCTATGGAATAAAGAATTTGGTTTATGCAGACTGGATTGCCAGCGGACGACTTTACCGTCCTATAGAGGATAAGATTAGCAATGGTTTTGGTCCGTTTATAGCAAATACTCACACCGAGAGTAGCTATAGCGGTAAGTACATGACCGACGCTTACCACTATGCCCTAAATAAAATTAAGCGCCATGTAAACGCCGGGCCAAAGGATGTTATAATTACTGCTGGTTTTGGGATGACAGCTGTAGTAAACAAGTTTCAGCGCATTTTGGGGTTAAAAACTCGCGATATGCAGTTTGCCAACCCTAACGATAGGCCCGTTGTGTTTGTAACCCATATGGAACATCACTCCAACCAAACATCTTGGTACGAAACGGTTGTAGAGGTTGTAGTGGTGGAGCCCGATGAGGATTTGCTGGTGTCGCCAGAGAGCTTAGAGCGTGCCCTGAAGCCCTATACCAACAGGAGGATAAAAATTGGGTCGTTCTCGGCATGTAGCAACGTTTCTGGCGTTAAAACGCCTTACCATAAGCTTGCAGCAATAATGCATAAGGCGGGTGGCTATTGTTTTGTCGATTTTGCAGCGTCGGCACCATATGTTGATATGGATATGCACCCCGAAAACGAGGGTGAGCATCTAGATGCCATCTTTTTTTCTCCCCATAAATTTTTGGGAGGGCCTGGTAGCTCGGGGGTGTTAGTTTTTAACTCGGATCTATACCACAACAGGGTTCCCGATCATCCTGGTGGGGGTACGGTTGATTGGACAAACCCTTGGGGCGAATACAAGTTTATTGACGACATTGAGCGTCGCGAGGATGGTGGAACGCCTGGTTTTATCCAAGCAATTAGAACATCGTTGGCCATAGAGCTAAAAGAGCAAATGGGAACTCAGAACATGTTGTTAATGGAGAAGCAGCTGGTTGAGCGCGCCTTTAGCCACATGGATTCCATAAAGGGGGTTAATGTGCTTGCATCCAATCAGCACGATAGAATTGGTGCTATATCCTTTTACATTGATGGAGCCCATTATAACCTAGTAGTAAAGCTGCTTAGCGATAGGTTTGGCATACAAGTTCGTGGTGGGTGTGTGTGTGCTGGTACCTATGGGCATTACCTGTTGCACGTATCAAAAGAGCAGTCGCACCACATTACAGAGATGATTTCCTCAGGGGACTTATCCGAGAAACCAGGGTGGATTCGATGGTCTATACATCCAACCAATACACTGGCCGAGGTAGATTACATTGCCGAGGCAATTGATGCTGTAAGCAAGCACCATAAGCAGTGGGTAGAGGATTATAGGTACTGTAAACGTTCCAATGAGTTTTTCTATAAAGGGGATAAATTGGTTGAAACGGTTAATTACGACAGCCTATTTAAGCTTTAGCACGATTGCGCTGCGTTGAATATAAAAGCCCTATCCAAGTGAATTGTTGGGTAGGGCTTTTTCCTTTCTAGAGCTATGAGTTTTAGGTGTGGACTTAATTCTTCTTTGAACTTCCGCTAAAGGGGTTTATTAGCTGTAGCATAACCTCATCGTGCCAACCATTGGGTGTTTTTATCCACTGTTTTTTTGTTCCAATCTCTTGGAAACGATGACTTTTAAACAGCTGTAAGCTTATGGTGTTTTGGATAGATATGTTGCAGTATAGCTGGTGTAGCTGTAGCGTTTCGAACGAGTACTTTATAAGAACGCTTAGCGCTTCGGTTGCGTAACCCTTTTGCCTAAACTCATTGTTGGCAATAAGTATTCCAACCCCTGCGCGAAGGTGAAAGGGATCGAAGTCGTATAGATCAACAATGCCAACGGGAACATTCATTAGCGCATTCTGATTCTTTGCTTCAATTATTAGCCTTAGCTGCTTGCTTTCCCATATATCAATGTGAGACGTTTCTATGTAACGTTTTAGCACAAACCTAGAAAATGGGGTAAGGGTATTGCTAACCTTCCATATCTCCATGTTGTTTTCCCAGTTGTAGAGCAGCTCCAAATCGGTAGGTTCTGGTGCTCTTAATTTTACAATGCTATTCTCAAGTGTGCTATCGCTCATAGGTGGTGCTTTATGCTTAGTTACAAGTTAGCGTTTTAATCCAATACTTCCTCTATTTTTATTGGGATTGCAAAAATAGGAAAAAGGATTAAGGTTAGGCATTAGATGTGAGACGTTAGACGTTAGACGTTAGACGTTAGACGTTAGACAACAATCGCTATAAACAAAGATGCCGCACCTACGGCGCTCTGAACCGATTTCGTATGCTTGCCTACCAAGATGCCGCACCTACGGTGCTAAATGAAAGATTATTAAGGCCTCTTTAGCCCCAGAGGGTGACCTCTTTGTTATAAGATTAAAGGTTAAGTTTCAACGGTCAAAAGGTTGTTTCCTCGCCTTGGGGCAGCATGACTCCGCTATGACGAGGTAAACTGCCCCAAGGCGATATTCATGAGAACGCAAACGAATAACTATATGCTAAAAGCATTCTTCCAAGCTAACTAGTAACTCTAAACATAAAACGCTAACCGTTAACCGCAGTGGTAGTGGTAAGAATTAAAAACGGCAGTCCGATATCGCATCAGTCTGCCGTTTTCCACCTAATACTAACAGATTGACAAGGATGGATAATTTTGAAACCATATCCGTTATACACCTGTTAATGCCTAAACCTTAGAGGGTCCGTTTGTTTACCCCTTGTTGAACTTAACTAGCACTAAAATCTATTTTGCATATTAATTTAATAGCCCGTTAGGAGTACTATGAACAGTCTATTTGCTTGTTGTCAACCCTTATGCTTTTTATGGAGTTGTACTTGAGTACCACCATTTTTCCTACTTCTCCTGCTGTGGCTACAAAATGCTTTGCCGATTTGGGCACAAATGACTTCAGTGGTATTTGATAGGTCTTTTGCCCATCGGTAACCTCTAAGTTGAACTTAGCGTCGAATAGTAAGCGGCTAAGGGAATCCTCGTTGAAAAAGAAAAATCTCATACGAAAATTGATTTTGTAGTTTGATATTACAAATGTAGTTGCACTGTATGAGCTGATTGTTAAGAGGATGTGATGTTATTATAAAGTTACTGCCGCAAAGCTAAGTGCTGAGTCCTTGGCTTTGCGGCAGTAGTGTGGTTTATGGGTAAGTTAAGGGAATAGCGTGTTGTGGCAGTCGGAACAGAAGTAGTCTTTCCAATCGGAGCCAATGTCAACAGGATGAGTAAACTCTAAGCCGCTATTAATGTCCGATGTTGCAAAGCTACTTACTGTTCCTTGCCCAATGATGGTGTGGCAAAGGTTACAATCCTTTGATATTACCCTACCATCGGTTGTGGTATGCTTGTCGTCGTGGCAGCGGAAACACCCTTTTGTTTCCATGTGCCCAATGTGCTGTGGATAGTTGCTATAGGTAACGCCCATTTTTGGGAAAGCGTTAAGGGCAAATGCTTTTTGGATTAGACCTACAGCATTGCTAATTTCTGCATTGTGTTGCTGTAACAGTTCTGGGTATTCGTTGCTGTACCAGCTAAGCATTGTTTCTCGTATTCCTAAGAAGGCAGAATCCAGTGTGTTGTATGGGTCGTTTAGCGCCTCCATGGCACTTTTTTTAAACCAAGGAATGGCTTGCAAATGTCCGTTTGCTGCCAGTAGGTTGTTTACGTATATGGGAGGTGATAAGAAGTTGTGCGATGGCCTGTTGTGGCAGTCCATGCAGTCCATAACCCTAGTGGGTAAGGTCATTACAGTTGAGTCGGGGAGGGGGTTCTCTTCATCAACAAAAACCATTACATCGCCAGTAACCTTGTTGATGAGCCTAACCCAAGGTATGGATTCCCGTTTGTCATCATCGTAAACGTAATCTATTTCGTAATCGGTATTTATATGCCAATGGCTACCAGAGGTGTTTCCCAGCGATGCATGTTCGGCTCCCACCTTCATTTTTAAAATGATGTTCCATTCGGTATTGGCCGAATCGGCAATAAAATGCTTCTCGTTGCGAATCTTATGGGCATAAAATTTCTCTGGCCAATGGCATCTCTCGCAGGTTTCTCTTGCAGGTCTTAGGTTTTCAATTGGTGTTGGTATTGGCCTGGGGTAGCTTCCGGCTATGGTCTTAAATACTTGTCGTAGTCCCGATATTTTTGACTTAACAAGCCAGTCGGCACCCTCGCCAACATGGCACTCAACGCACTTAACCCTTGCGTGGGGCGAGTTCTGGTAGGTGGTGTGCTCTGGTTCCATTACCTGATGGCATAAGGTTCCACAAAAAGCAACCGACTCTGAGTAGTGGTAGGCTTTCCATGTGCCCACAACGGTAAGTAGAACAAATACCACGCTTACCACAATAAAAATGGTTATGGCGTTTTGCGTTGCGGCGTCGTTAAGGTCTATCTTGGGCCATCCCTCTTGGGCAGGGAGCCCCTCTTTTTTTATTTGCTTGCGCTTGCGGTACATGCCTATGGGAATGGCAACTAAACCAAGCACAATAAAACCAGGGATAATAATGTAGGTTAGCAAGCCTAAGTAAACAATATTCTCGTTAATAATTAGAGATATTATTTGTAGAACAAAAAAGGCTAGGAAGCCGCAAAGGGCCGTAACGGTGCCAAAAGCCGATAGCCAGTTTCTGTAACTTGGAGGTAGTTTCATAGGGTTTTATTTGGGTTGTTTGAGATTCTGCGCTAACGCTACCTGCTTTACAATATGGCAAAATACCCTGCGTTTTAACCCTTTCTGCACATTTGCTCTATTGCACGTTAATTGGGTAAGTTAAGGTGAATGGTTAATGAATCCCATTTTGTAAGGTTCTTTAAGGTCATTGTTGCTGATGTTTTTTATCATTGATAAACTGATATTTAGCAGCTTTAAGTTGGGCGTGAGGTGTAGGAAAAAAAATCCCCCAACAGGTCTGTTGAGGGATTCTTTTTAGAAATGGTATTTGTTACTTAAAGGCTTTTTCTGGTAGCCCATCGCCTTCAAGTGCTAGGCGCTTAAAGTACTCGGGAACAGGTTTGCCCGTAAGGGTATCAACATACATTTTGGCTAGCTGCATGCCAAGCATGAAACCTTGACCGCGGAGGCCAAGGAAAAGGCCATGAGCTGGGTCAACAAACATGCGAGGCTCTACGTAGTAACCTGCCCAAACCGCTTGGAAACCAACTGAGCTGAGCTCAGGTATCCAGCCAGCAAATACTTCGGAGGCAATCTCAATGAACTCTTGCGAGTTGATTTTAAGATTTTTGTCGGCCTCTTGAGGGTCGGTTGCTGGTGATGCACATCCAATAATTTGGCCTGTTTCTGCTAGTTGTTGGCCGTAAACGGCAACAAATCCCTTGTACTTTCTGCGGTCTATAAGCATGCCAAGAGGATCGCCATTAACGCCCATCCAGGGTAGGCGGCGGGTGATGAATGCCTGATGCTTTACAGGGTATATGCCAAGTTCGTGTCCAAGCATGCGTGCATACTTTTCGCCAGTTGGGCCAAGTGCATTTACAAACTCATCGGCGTGGTACTCAATGTAGGTTTTATCGTGGTCGCGAACCAATGCAACGTACTTGTTGCCCTCCTTGTGCACGCTAATTAGTTCGCAATCCTCCTTAACGGTTCCTCCCTTTGATAATCCTATTTTGCGGAGTAAATCTACGGTCTTACCAGGTGTTGCTTGCCAGCAATCCTTAGTGATAAGAGCCGCCTGATAGGTGCTAAGGTTTTTGTTAAAGAACGGCGATATCTCCTTTTGGAAATCCTTAGGCTCAACCATGTAGGCGTTGCTCCACGCTCTAGATGCCTCAAGTGCTTTATATGTGGCCTCGTCGTGAGCAAAGTTAACGTAGTTGATTGGGCGGTAGTCTATGTTGCTTAGCGTGTTAAGCTCCTTGAATATATCGTGGCTCTTTGATGCTATGTCGGCAATTTCGGGAAGGGAGAATGCGGTTCTACCTCCGGCAATATTTCGCCACGATGCTCCACGTCCAAAGTTAAGCAGTACGGGTTGCATTCCAGCCTCGGCCATGTAGCGGAATAGCGCGCTACCAGCAATACCACCACCAGCAATAAGGCTTTTAACCTTAACTATGGTTGCCCTTTTACCATTGATGCCTGTAACGTACGTTGGGTTTGTAGTTTTAGGGAATAGCTCGCCCATGCTAACCTGATTGCTCAGTGGGCCGCGCGGAGTGGCATCGCCAACAATTTGTATTCCCTTAGGAATAAGTGCAGTTTTTAAACGTTTTATACAGCGCTTGCCCCTGCACGCACCCATTCCTAGGCGGGTGGTGTGCTTAATCTCGTCGGCCGAAATAAACTTGCGGTCGCCAATGGTTTCAAGTATCTCGTCCATGCTAACATCGTCGCAGTGGCAAACGTAGGTTTTCTCTTCTGGTTTGTACGATGCTTTGCTTAGCTGAACAGGGCTTGGGTAGTTCTCCTTAACAATAAAGCCGCGCACATTGGTTAGCTCCTCTCCATGAAGGGTGTTGCTCTTAACGCGTGCAATATTGGTTTTGTTTGGCTTGCGAAGGATTTTTTCAACAACACCCTCGCCCAGCTTATTCCCGTTGTTGTCAACAAGGAAAACCTCTGCACCCTCTTTTACTTCGTACTCAATGGGTAGGAATAACCAATCCTTTGCCAAGTGGTAGCCAAAAATTGCAAGTCCAGGGCATTGGTACACGCAATCCATGCAGCCAATACACTTATCAAAATCGATATGAGGAACGGTGCTGGTGCTGGTTTTGGTTATGGCGCCGTGTGGACAGGCAAATTCGCATGGGTTACAAGCAAAGCCGTAAAGGCAGTCAATTTTTACGAATGGCTTTTTGGCCATACGCTCTGCGGTTGGGTGGTATGGTTCCTCCTTTACCCTGAATGGGTGCTGCTGACTATCGATATACTCCTTGCTTATGGCTAGGTAGCTATCGTAGTTGCAACGAACGCCCATTTCCTGAATAATATCGTATGCTGCCTGTTTCCCTCGTAGAACCGCGCTTGTGCCTTCGCCAATGCGAATAGCATCGCCTGCTCCATAGCAGTGGCGGCCAAAAATCTCGTTGCCCTTAATTAGCAGCTGGTCGTCGGGAACAAGCCCTGTGCAGATATTAATAGCGTCAATCCCCTCAACAAGCTGCTCGGTGCCAGGAATTGCCTTAAAGTTCTCGCAGTCGGCAATAATGGCACCCTTAATACCATCGCGATTCTCGTTGGGTATAGCCTTAATAAGAATCTTATTAAGCATGATAGGTATTCCCAAGCGGCGAACACGGTTTGCCTGAACGGGGAACCCTCCTTCGCGAGGCATTGCCTCTAAAATAGCTTTTACGTTGGCTCCTGCCTGCATTAGCTGGTAGCTGGTTAGGTAACCAATGTTTCCTGCTCCAACGGTAAGTACATTTTTGCCAAGAAGGGTGAACTCTTGGTTCATCATTTTTTGAACTACGGCTGCGGTGTAAACGCCTGGTAAGTCGTCGTTCTCAAAGGTTGGCATAAAAGGAACAGCACCAGAGGCAACTACCAGATAATCGGCCTCAACGTAGTAAATCTCTTCGGTTTTTACGTTCTTAATGGCAATGCGCTTTCCTTCTAGAATATCCCAAACGGTGCTGTCAAGGAAAATACCTTCGTGGCTATCGCCCGCAAGGGTTTTAGCGATATCAAATCCACGCATACCTCCAAATTTCTTCTCCTTCTCAAAGAAAAAGAACTGGTGAGTTTGCATGTTGAACTGCCCACCAATGGTTGAGTTATTGTCAATTACAATGTTTTCTACGTTGTGCTGTAGTAATGCTTCGCGTGCGGCTAACCCAGCAGGGCCTGCACCTACAATTGCTACAGTGGTTTTGTAGATTTTGGTTGAGTGCTCCTTGTTGGGGCTTTTTACATTGGGTGTGTACTCGTGTGGTATCTCTTTTACCTCACCAACGCCATCAACAGGGGTAATACAAATGCGTTTAATTTGTCCGTCAACAAGCATTTCGCAAGCTCCGCACTTTCCAATGCCGCACTCAAGGCTGCGCTCGCGGTTCTCAATGCTGTGACTGTGTACAGGGAAGCCTGCTTGGTGAAGAGCTGCCGCAATGGTAAACCCTTTCTCGCCAACAACAGCCTTCCCTTGGAACTGGAAGGTTACTGTCTCCCTTTTGGGCACTTCGAGAATTGGGTGGGTCTCAATTTTGTGCATATGACTATAATTAAGTTTTGGGTTTTTGGGTTTGGAATAATGTGATCAAAGTAGTTATTCGGCTTTCTATTTTTAATGATGTTTATCAGGAATTATATGAATTCATCTGGATGCAGAACAGTACTATTGCTGTGTGTGCGATTAATTGAGCGTTTGTTGGTTAAGAAGGAATAAAAAAGAAGCGGGAGTTGCATTTATTTGCAACTCCCGCTTCGCTATTTGGGTGGAAACGGTTACTGAACAATTACACGTAGGGTAACCGACTTTTTGGCTGTTGATACTTTGAGTAGGTATAACCCGCTCTTTAACGAAGACACGTTAATTCTGCCCGATACCTCAGCCTGCAGTGCGGTTTGCTCTTTCCAAACTGTTTGGCCTGTTACGCTGAATAGCTCAACGCCAAAAATGGCGGGTGTTTCGCTGCTTATGGTGTAGCGTAGCTCATCGCTAACGGGATTTGGGAAGATGTTAACCGTTGCGCCAATGCCATTTATGTAGCCAACATTATCGGCAAGTTGAAGCGTTATGGTGTCTGAGTACTCACAACCTTTGCTGTCGGTAACGGTTAGCCAATATTTATCGGGCCCAGGAGCGCTAATGGATTGGGTGGTTTCGCTAGTGCTCCAAAGGTACTGCACGTTCTCAATGTTTGCAGTTAGAGTATGAGGGAAGTTAACCTTTAATGTTTCAGGGCCAAGGTCAAACTCGGGTAACGGGTTAAAGGTAACTAGTATGCCATCGTTGCCGGTACACCCGTTCTCGTGGGTAACGGTAATAGTGTATGTGCCCGTTTGGGTAACGGTTAGGATTTTTCCAGTTGTTCCGTCGTTCCATCTGTACTGCACCACATTCTCAACATCGGGAGCAGTTAGGATTATCTCCTCGCCTAGACATGTTTCAATGTCGTCGCCAAGAGTGATGCTTGGACGTGGCTTCACAACAACGCTTACCTCGTCGGAGGCAGAACATCCGTTGGCATCGGTTACCGTAACGCTGTAGTCGCCAGCAGCGCTCACCCCAATGGTTTGAGTGATGGCGCCAGTACTCCATAGGTAGGTGGCGTTATTTACTCCTGGGTTAAGGGTTACGGTTTGCCCTTGACAAATGGCGCGGTCGTCGCCTAGGTTAACGGTAGGAGCATCGACAGTTGTTACGGTTATAGATCCTTCGGCAATACAGCCATCGTTGTTTGTGGTGCTTACAACGTACGTGCCTGAGGTGTTAACGGTAATTGTTGAGGTAGTCTCAGTCAGCGCTTCACCATCTTTTGTCCACGAGTATATTGTGCCATAGTTGCCTGCGTCAAGGGTAATCGGATCTTCGTTGGTACAAAGAGTTGTCTCTCCTTGGATGGTGATGTTAATAACATCATCAAAAGTAACAACGATATTATCTGAACCAACGCAGCCATCAATGGTAGTAACTATAACAGCGTATTCTCCTGCTTGGTTAACCTCAAGTTGCTGCTGTGTTTCGCTTAGCGTTTCCCCATCCTTAGACCAAACATAGGTTGAACCACTGTTTTCGGCATTGAGTGAAACTGTTTGTCCTGTGCAGTATGCCGCATCGGGGCCTAGGTTTACAATGGGAAGAGGAATTGATGTTATGGTTGCACTGCCAGTAGCGGTACATCCATCGGTTGATGTAACTACAACATCGTAAATGCCCCCTTGACTCACCTCAATAACCTTTGTGTCAGCAAATGGTAGCCCATCCTTAGTCCATACGTACGATTGCGCGTCGGGTACTTGTGCATCGAGAGTGGTGGTGCTGCCTTGACAAAGGTTGGTGTTGTTGGGTAAGCTCACACTTATGCTAGCAAAGCTGTTTATTTGTGTGGCAAGAGTGTTGTTAGTAACATTCTCGTCAAATGTTGTGGAAATTTCAATGTTATGGGTTCCTGGTACTGATAAATCAAGGGCTTTTATAAAAGTATGAGTGTACTCCCCTTGCTTCTCTATGTCTGAGGCAAGAATAAACCCTAAGTCTATATCAACAATCTCATTGTTTGGTTTTGTTTGCTTTGCCGATAGTTGTATGTATGTACCAGATAGGATTGGATTATTGCCCTGGTTGTTAAATTTCACGCTAAAGTTTTCCTGTGTTCCTAGCCCACATGAATTCGTTGGTCCTGTTATCTCCGAAATGGCAATGTCAGGATTGTCGTACGTTAGTGTTATACAGTCGTCTGCATAGCAACCCTGACTGTTGAATACTCTAGCGCAAGCTGTACCACTACCAGAAACTTCAATGATAGGATTATTCTTGTCGCCTGTAGCATACGCTAGTGAACCATTTAGCGTCCATTCAACCCCACCGTCGAAACCAGAAGCATCTAGTTCAAAAGTTGGCGTTGTGTAGTTTTGGTCGCCAATACCTCCCATTAGTAAGAAGCCAACATTTGGATATGACTCAACGGTTTCTGTGTATGAGTTATTAGCCTCATTCATGTCGTTGGGAAGAATAACCCTAACGGTAATATTAGTTGATTTTAAAGAGTGGCTATCCGATACTATGTTAGCAACTGTGTTTAACGTTTGGGTTAGTGTTCCTTCGGGAATTAATTGTGAGGCAAGAGTATGGTCTTCAATTACTTCGGGGTTGCTGCCAATGGTGACACCAATTTGGTAGCTGGTACCTGCAGGTAAAATCCACGAGCTGTTGTTTTTTGCCGTAACGGTAATGACCTCTGCATCTGTTTTACTGCATCCCGAAACGGGGCTGGTAATATCGGTTGCTTCCATATCATCTATAAAGAATGATAGTTTGACCGATGCCGATCCGCTACAGCCGTAAGGGTCAGTAACGGTTAGCTTGTAAAAGCCATCGCCTTTCCCCTCGGTTTGTTGAGATGCAATGTAGGTTGCGCTTGTTCCAACGGTTTCGTAGGTTCCGCTTACCGATGTTGAGTACTCCCATAGGTACGAGATGTAACCAGGATCTGGAGTTGCACTTAGCTCCTCGGTCCATGCGTGTACATCGTGGTCAGAGCCAATGTTAAATACAGGGTATCCTGTAGATATAATTGTTGTGGTTAATGTGTTGTTGCTTAGGTTTATATCTTCAATACCGTTTAGCATTGCCTCTGCTTTGATAGACGCAGTATTTAATCCGTTAAGCAGTGTTTGTGCATTAACGTTTGTAAACGTAAATGTTGTTGTGCTATTTATGTCTAGTGGGTTTGTTAGCGTAAAGCTTTCCTCTCCATTAAGAACTAGCATTCCGTCTAGGTAAAGTTTAAAGTCAATAACCGTTCCTGCAGGGAAAGGTTTGGAACCACTATTGGCAATTGCAACAGTTACCTCGGGGAGGTTGTCGTCAAGAGAGCATTTTGATACAGGATCAATTATACCAACAACTTTTAGGTCGGTAGTAATAATGCTTACCGATGCTGATGCAGAGCATCCCTCTTCGTTGGTTGCTGTAACGGTATATAAATCGTTGGGTATTCCATAAACTATAAGGTTACGGGTTGTGACACCAGTGTTCCAGTTAAAAATAGAACAATCCTCTGAGTATGTTGGTGATATGGTTAGTTCCGAGCTGCTTGTAAATACGGATTTTATTACATCTGGCGAAATGGTAACTGCTGGAGATCTTTTTACCATGATATTCACATCGCGAGAGTCGTTAGTAGGATCGCAGTCGTCTTCCATGTTGGTAGCAACCCTTACTGCATTCATCCCAAGAGCCAGTTTAATAGGGGTGGGCAAAGCAACCGTTTGTGTTTGACCTGACGATAGTGGCTCAGTAAGTTCAACGTTAAGTGTTTGGTCGCCTACAGGGGTGTTGAAAATAAGGTCAAGAATTGTGCCCACGGGATACGTGTCAAGCCCGTAGTTCTGAATAACAACGTTAAATGTTATACCCTCTTCAGTTTGGCAATAGTCTGCTTCTAGCCCTTCAATAGAGAATATACCAAGGTCTTTTGCGTTTATGGTAAATTCAGTTACGGCTTCGCCGCAGCCATGTGGTGTGGTAACGGTTAACCTGTAGTCGGCGCTATTGTTAACGGTAATGGGTAGTCTTTCTCCTCCGTTGATAGCGCTACTTGAGATATCTACCCAGTTAGTTGTTCCAAGTAATTTTCGCTCCCATTTATAGGTGTCGTATCCAGAGCCAGCATCAAAGGAGAGAGTGTCTGGTTGCAAACTCTTAATTGTCCTGTTTAATGGTAACGTTCTAGGGTTAGTTCCAAACTTGTTGAGAACCATAACATCTACTTCGGGGGCACCCCATGTGTTAACTATTTGCTCTGCAGTGAAGTCGTTGCTGTAGTCTGTGTCACTAGGATACCTTGTTCCAATTGCAATGGTATATGCTCCTTTCTTGGAAAGATCGATACCCGAAGTAAAGGTGTAGGGGTATGTTTTGCTAGTTGCTATTCCGCCTGCTGGTACAGTAATGTTTTCGGTTAATACAGTGTAGCCATTTGCGCGTATTGCAACCGGTATGATTTCCCCTTCGGCTAGGTCGCGTCCTAAGTTACTTAGTACTATGGATGGCTTAACTGGGCTTGGTTGAACGCATGCATCGGCTAGTTCGCTTACGCTTTCTACGCTAACATCAAGGGTTGAAGGAATAACGTTAATGTCAACCGTTTTTGTACAGCCGTTGCTGTTGGTTACAGTTATTTGGTAGTAACCATACTCTGTTATGCTTGTTGTTTGGGTTGATGCAATTGTTTCCCATGAACCTAAATTGTCTCTTTTCCAAGTATAGGTTTCAAAGCCAGAGCCTGCATCTAAAGTGTATGGTGTAGTGGGGTTGAGTGTTTCTATCCCTATGGTATTTAGGTCTGCGCCAATTACCTGATAGTTGGGCATGCCCAGAATGGTTATGCTGCTGCTAAGCGTATCGTTAGCAGTGTTATCGTCTTCAGTAAGTAGTGTGTTAATGCTAATATCGTAAAGTGTCTCTTTATTAAAGTCTATGCTGAATGCAGTTGTGAAAACTTTCTCTTGCTCTGGAGCAAGGGGGGTGTCTAGAGTAAATGTCTCTGTTTTTGTCGGGTCGCTATTAGAAGAGAAACTTATTGTGATATCTCCAGTAGGGTAGGTTTTTACTTTGCTGTAGTTTTTTAGTTTAAAGGTTAGTGGTGAAAGCCCTATTTCGCATGACGTATTGGGTGATTGAAGTTCCGATATTCCTATGTCGTGTGTTAGTGGGTATATTCTCACCAAATCAATGGCTACGCCTTCTGCATTTGTGTCCTGGTTAGATTTAAAAACAAACCTGACTTTTATTGAGCCAGCAGCAACTGCATCTGCTGGTATTAGGGTTTTAGATATGGTGTAGTCTGGGGTGTTCTGACTCCAACCAGGACCAGATAAAGCCTCAACGGTTGCTGTTGGTAGCCAGTTGGTGGCATACAGTGCGTGTGCAGGTAGCAGCTGCCATGTTATGCCTCCATCTATGGAGTACTCTAGGTTAAAGCCGTCAATACCTTCTTGAACAATGGATTTGTATAGGAATGATAGCACCCAGTTGGTTTCGCCACCGTTTAGCGCAATGCATGGGCTTTCTAGGTACGACTGCTCATTGGACTTATAGTTGGTGCTGATGCCGGTCATCCATGTAGATATGCCGTTGCTTGCGCCGTTAATGTTGCTGCTGGCTGGGGTTCCCCATTGCCAGCTGCTGTTTGTTCCGTAGGGATACCAGTGGTTTATAAGCGTTTCGAACGACTCGTTAAGAGGAGCACTAAGGGTTGGGTAGGAGTATATTGCTACAGAAAGTTGATTGTTAGATTGATCCTCGTCTGTTGCTAGGGCTGTTTTAAAGTTGATGTTTTTTTGTCCAGGCTGAGATAGATCGGCTGTGGTTGTAAATGTGAAAGGAACGCTACCATCAACAGGTATTGTCCCAGTAAATGTATCGTAAATCCAGTTTGTGCCATCAAGTGTATAGCCAATATCAACTGGATCTGTAATTGGTTCTCCCCCGTAGTTTCTGAGTGTTAGGCTAAACTGGGTGTTGGCGCTCATTCCGCATCCCGATTGGGGTCCATTGTACGACTCAATGCCAATATCTTGGGCAATAAAGTCTCCTGTTACCGCAAAGTTGTCAATATTCCATCCTCCTCTTTCTCCTGTTCCATCGGTATAGCCTAAGCCAACTTTGATGCTTACTTGGGCTTTTCTTGTGGCTTGGTTAGATATGTCAAGACTCTGGTTTATCCAGTAGGTGTCGTACATACCCGCAATGTTTTCGTAAAGTTTAGTCCATGTTGTTCCTCCATCGGTGGAGATTAGTATGTTGGCCTTATCTGCAGTTTCAAGGTTTAGCCAACGTCTATACTTAATTGATAGGTTCTTGTAGAATTTAGCATTTATTGTTTGTGATGTAATGAAGTAATTTGAACCCTCTAGTATGTTTGCTGGGTAGTTGCCTGATAGGTTAGAAGCTAGTACTCCTGTGCCAGCGTAGGCTGTAGCAGGGTCGCCATCGCCTAATCCAGTTGGGGAACCTATTTGCATACCTGCGCCAAGGATCCATTTTGCTGAGCCCGATTCAAAGTCATCAATAAACAGAGATTCTTCTATTGTCGATCCGCCTGGAGGCGATTGTATTTCTGCAGGATGTTGCTCTGTTTCAACTACGGTTCCTGTTTTATCAACTAGTTTTGTTGTTAATCCGTTGGCGGGAATTTCGAAGGAGATAAGGTTGCCGTGGTTGGCTGTGCTTGCTATATCGGCACATAGCCATATGTAGTTAAGTCCTGTGTTAAGAATTCCTGCGGTGCTAATGCTATTTGATGTTAATGTTATAGTGTTGCTCGATGTGCCGTAGGTGTAATCATTCAGGGGCGTTTCTGTAGTAAAGGTGTTTGTTTTGGTTAGGAATAGCTTAATGTTGTTTAGATTGGCTGCCGATGTCCCCGTGTAGCTAAGCGTTAGGTTGCTAAGCGTTAGCGTGTTTGTTGCGCCCTCTACTGTTGTTTCAATCATGGCTACCGGGTTAACCGTTGTTCCGGTTGCTACGGCAGTGTTGTTGTGAATTAACGATAACGATCGTATTTTACGTGGGGTTGTTTTTACATCAATAATCATTATTCTATCAATACTTACGCCTAAGCCTAGGTTGGCCGTTGCTTCAAAGCCTATTTGAATGTTTTTGCCCTTTACCTCATCGGGTAGAACAATAATCTTTTTAGTCCACTCTTCAATTGAGGTTGTGTATGTTTCTAGTGGTTTCCATACCGATGAGTTTGGATCTATTCTATATACTACTGTAAGCTTATCTACCCCTTGTCTGCTGGGTTGTGCTAGCCAAAATGTTAGTGCGGGTTTTTCCACATTAATGGGTGAGGTTAGGCTCCACCATGGGCTCTCTAGCCGGGTTGATGCCTGTAGGTCGTTTACATAAAAGAGCGCGTTGTAGCCGCCATCCTTGGCCGTTTTGGGGGTTCGGTTGTCGGGGGTGTTAATGTACCCTCCACCGTTTGCGTAACCCCAAAAAACATCGTTATTTCCCGATGTCTTTTTTAGTATGGTCTCTGTCCAGCCTGTAGGCCTACTGGCGGTTTCAAAGCCTTGGTACCATGCTACGGTGTAGTTGTCCTCATCAACTGTAGGGGTTTGTGCCAGTATAAGGCTGGTGTGTGCCGCAATAAGGGCAATTAGGATAGCGTACTTTCTCATATTCATATTCTTTCTGAAAAATAAATGCCTTTTTTTGTGGTGTTTTCCTTGTAGAAAACTAAATTCAAAGTTAGAAAAAAGCACAAGTTTTAACTAGTGAAGGAAAAATGAGACTCCGTTCGTCATATTTTTCTTTTATACTGTGCATGTGGAAACATTGTTTTTATTTTTGCGTATTATTTGATTAAGAATAATGTATTTTAATGTAAGTAGCCATGAATCCTATCAATAAATATCCCTGTTTGGTCAAAATATTTATTGCGCTGTTTGCGCTGTTCTTTAGTGCTAATGCTTTTGCGCAAACTGATACCGAGTTCTGGTTTTCTATCCCAGAGTTTAACCGGTACCATCAAAGTGGAACTGTGGCGAATCCATGTAACGATGGAACTCCAACCCGGCTTAGGATTACCACGTTAAAAGATCCGGCTAAAGTTACCATATCAATGCCTGCCAACGGGACTTTTGTGCCTATAGATCTGAATTTGCCAGCAAACCATACCGAGGTAGTTGATTTATACTCTCGAATTAGCGATTTGGTGGTGTCGTCAGCCTCCTCTATGGAGAACCGCTTGTTGTGGACATCGTCCAGTACAGCGGTTGCCAACCCCTACGTTAATAAAAATAATAAGGGGTTACTTATAACGTCCGACAATTACATTACCGTTTATTATGAAATAGGTGCTGTAAACAATAAAGAACTTCTTACCCTTAAGGGACGCAATGCGCTGGGTGAGCGCTTTGTGGTGCCGTTTCAGACTGACGCCGAAATATCAAATAATTATAATTATACTTTAAGGCCTTATGGCTCCTTTGATATTGTGGCCACGCACGATAATACGCATGTTCGCATTAAAGTCCCTCAGCAGATATTTGTTTTTAATGATGCTGGTGGTAAAACGTTTTTGGATGCAGGTACTCACGATATATGGCTTAATCGTGGTGAAACAGCAATTATTGCCCCTTATGATGGTAGTAAGTCTGGTTTGTATAAAACATCAACTTCGAAAAAACTGGCGGGCTCTACTGTAACCGTAATTCAGAACGATGCAAGCACAACCAAAAAGGTTGCCGTGCTTACCAAGGAGGATATGGTTACTAGTCCGGGTTCTGTTGACTATGTTGCGGATCAACTGGTGCCTGTAACGCACCTTGGAACCGCTTATGCTGTAATAAGAGGGTATGCGCAAAATAATTCAACGTCAGCAACTTATGAGCACTTTTACATTGTGGGTACCGCTGCTGCAACAAATGTACAAGTGGTGTTTAGCGATGGCGTAACTACGGTTGGCGCTCCCGAGAACTATATCCTTAACGAGGGGCAGTCTCAGTCCGTTACAATCCCTTTTACCGCAACGGTTGCAACGGTTAAAAGCGATGATGGTAAGCCTGTTGCCATATTTCACCAGTCGGGTGTAGGAACCCAGTTTGCTGGGGCAATAATTCCCACAATTAGCGTTTGTACCGGCTCTAGTAGTGTGGCATTTAACCGAACTATGGCCGATAATTCTCAGTCTTGTCCTGTTTCTGGATCTGGTCCATATAAGGGGAACTTTGACTTCTACCTAAATATTCTGGTTTACAATGGTGCCGAGACTGGTTTTAGGCTATTGAAAAATGGAGTGGATGTTACTGCAGCGGAGCTGCCGCAGCTGCTGGCTGCCAACGCGCCAACCCACTTTAAACCATTGCCTGGTGCTACCGCCCCCTTTACTACCTATAGGTTTGCCCGTATTAAGGCCGATAATATTTTAAAGAATGAGGCCTACACGCTGGTAAACGACATTAACGTGTTTCACCTTGGTATAATAAATGGTGCGGGTTCTGGAGTTAGTGCTACCAATGCCGATGCCTTTTATGGCTATTTTTCCGATTTTAATGAGTTTGTGGCGCAGGCATCGGTAGGTAATAGCGTTAGTACCATTTTGCCAATATGCTACGGGTCTAGCACTAAGCTTAGTGCAAGGGGCGGTACAACATACCAGTGGTCGCCAACCGATTTTCTTGATAACCCCAACATAGCCAATCCCAACGTAATAAGCCCAATAGTTACCACAAAGTACACGGTTACCGTTGGTGGAGCTTGTAATTTAACCAGTACAGCGGAGGTTACTGTGGATGTTTCGCCACACGTTAACCCAATACTAACCTCGGATGCGGTGCATACCTGTGGTGATGCTAGCGTAACCTTTACAGCCAATAACCTTGGCGGTATAACCAAACTAAGGTGGTACGTTAAAAAGGAGGGTGATTTAACATTTACGCTTATCGGAACTAATGAACTAACCAATATAAATCCTGTTCCTCTGTCGCATACCTTTAACTACAATGGCGATGGCGTTAACCCTGTGGTTTACACCGTGCGCTTAGAGGCAAGCAATGTGTCGTGCGAAAAAATTTTGGAGAACACCATACGCGTTTACCCCGCAGTAGATGTAAACCCAGTTGTTAGCTTAGATAATAGCAACGGGTGCTCCCCTTTAACCGTTAACTTTACCGCAGGTGGTAGTGCTGCTGCAGGTGCATACTACCGCTGGGAGTTTGGCGATGGCTCTACCTCGTCGCAGCAAAATCCTGTAAAAACTTTTTATAATTACGATCATACCGCTGCAAAAACATTTGCCAATACAGTAACCGTTACCGATAAGTATAATGTGTGTAGCCACACATTAAATGCTGATGTAACTGTTCAGCCGCTGGTTGATGCAAGTTTTTCTATTAACCCTGTTGAGTCCTGTTCTCCTAGGCTATTTAAGGCTGTTAGTGACAGTAAGGTTCCTGCAGGAACCCCCTTTAAATGGTATGTAGATAATGTTCTAAAGACTAACACAAGCTCTACGTTAAATTATCCCTCTACGCATAGCGGAATAGGTTCTGCTGCTGAAACTCACAAAATTAAGTTGGTTTTGGAGGCCAATAGCTGTAAGGACTCGCTTGAAAAGGAGGTTAAAGTATATCCTACACCAGTAATTGGAAATATTGCCTTTGCTCCCAATACGGGGTTTGATGCTAAGTGCTCTCCGTTGGATCTTAAATTCACGGCAACTGGTTTAAAAAATGGAACAGTTTATTACTGGCAAGTCACTAAACAACCTGTTAAAGATAATCCTACGTATACTGTTGCTGGAGATACTATTCCACCTACTACAGCTACTTTGGAGCTGGCAAGTTACTTGTTTACTAATTTTACCAATGCAACAGAGAATTATGAGGTTAAACTGGTGTTGGTAAATGATGAATTTGGCTGTGAAACATCACAAACTGTTAATGTAGCAGTAAATCCCTATGTGCAGGCTATTGTGGCAACTGATTTTTCTGAAGGGTGCCCCAATGCTGATGGAGAGCTAACAGTTGAGTTTTTAGATGCTTCAATTGTTCCAACTACGGCCACAATGAAGTGGTATATTGACGGTACGCAAATAAATCCAACCGATCCAAAATCATTTACTCATACGTTTACAAATACAAGTAGTAGTACTCCAAAAACTTATACTGTTACACTTGAGGTTTCCAACGTTCAGGGTTGCGTAAGTAGCGATATGGTTGATATTATTGTTTACCCTAGGGTTACTGCCGATTTTAATGCCATTCGTACCGATACCAATCAGCCGCTAAATGAGGTTACCAACTACTGCTCTCCTGTACCTGCCAAGTTTACCGGCGTGTACCAAAATGCCACCAATTTCCTATGGGATTTTAACGGAATGGGTTCTGCTATTACTAGCGAGGCTAATTTCGATTTGGTAAACGGCTCCTCAGTATTGGTGAACTATTTGGTAACCTTTAAGGCAAGTAACTCCTATGGATGCTACGCCCAGGCACAGAAAACGTATAAGGTTTACCCTGGAGTGTCATCGGAAATAAGCCTTAGCCAAAAAGAGGGATGTGCTCCCTTTGATATTACCGCTTATGCAAAACCAAGTGTAGGCACCCTCTATAAGTGGTTCTGGGATGGTATATTTCAAGGTTCTGGCGATTCGTATAGTTTCCCTACTGTTACATCTAACAAAACCGGTGACGATGTAACGCATACAATAAAACTAGTTGCCTCCCCTGCTGGTGGCGGAGGTATAGGTTGTGCTGGTGGTGAGTCGAGTGTGGTTGTTAAGGTGTATCCAGAGGTACAGGCAAAGTGGAGTGGAAGTACGTTGCCTTTCTGCAGCTCTGGCACTTTGAATTTAACCAATACATCCAATCTTTATAAGCCAGCACTTCCCGTTAGTACTGCTTACTGGGAGGTGTTTAACCCTGCAAATGTTCTAGTACACTCATCAAACCAACCGGCAATATCGCCAGTGCTAGAAACATCAACATTTGAGACACCAGAGGTGTACAAGGTACGCCTTACTGCTACCAGCGATAAGGGTTGCGTGGGTACTCAAGAAGCATTGGTAACGGTTAATCCTAATGTGGAGGCGGCCTTTACCTCTGAAATTTTGGATAGGTGTACGCCACTTAAATTAAAACTTACTAACACATCCCGCGCTAAATCGGGGCCTACCACTATATATACATGGGTATATAACGGTGGCGTTGAAACCCCAGCAGGAAGTGGTGTGTTTGTTTATACTGCTCCTGGAAATAAGAATGTTACGCTTACCGTGCGTAACGAGTATGGGTGCGAAGATGTTGCTACGCCTTTTGCCTTTACTGTAGATCCTCAGGTGGTTCCTTCCATTGGAACAGCTGTGTCGCCTAGTGCTAGGGTTTGCGCCCCAGAGGATCTTACCTTTACAAATAGCTCTACAGGTGCAACAAAGTTTACATGGGATTTTGGCGATGGAACAACGCTGTTTGCTACTTCTACCAGTCCAGTTACGCATAGGTTTGAAAATAGAGCCGCTGCTGTAATTCAGCGCAATGTAACCCTTACTGCTCAAAACGATTTGGGTTGCTCTGCATCTACTAGTGGTGCGGCTATTATACCTGTTTGGATTTACCCCGAGATTGAGCCAATATCTAACTTTAAAATAACCGACTATTGTAACCCATTAAAGGGACAGCTGGAGAATAAATCGCTTAACGGGACTTCGTTTACTTGGACAATTACTCCATCTAGTTTTTCCGATGGTACTGCGCAGAGCATTACCATTGCAACCCCAACCGATAAGCGAAATATTTCGTTGGTTAATAATAGTGCTAATGCCGATGTTACATATACTATAGGGTTTAATGCAAAATCGGATTGGACTTCAGTTGGTGGCCCCGTTTGTAGCCTTGATGCTCCAAAAGAAACTGTAATTGTTGCTCCAAAACTTGTTTCTGATTTTAACCTAAATGATAATGCGTTTTGCTCTGGCGAAGAACTTGTTATTACTGATAATTCAACTGGTGGAAACGTTACGCACACTTGGTTGTTTGGCGATGGGCAAAGTGCTTCGTCGCTACGGGGAGGGCAGGTTAAGCACATTTACAATAATGCCTCCGATGCCGATTTAACCCCTGTTATAACGGTAACATCAACCCAGCCAAATGTACCAACGGGTTGCCCTGTAACTAAAACCTTCCCTTTATGGGTTCACCCACAGGTTGTAGGGGGCTTTACCTACGATGTCCCTAACATTTGTGCCTATCCTTTAAACGTTAATTTTACCAATAGCACAACGGGAAGCAAGGCTGCTACAGGCGTTACTTCAACCTATGCGTGGGATTATGGGTATGTATGGGGTGGTATCCCTCAAAAGGACGACCGTACTACTACCGCTCCGCACTCTTATGCATTTTACAATGCACAGCCCGATAATGATGCAGTATATACAATTAGCCTTTTAGCACAACAAACACATTCTGTATCTGGAAAAGTATGCGGAAGTTCGCCTGTAACCAAAACCATAACCGTTTCGCCGGAGCTGCTTCCAGCATTTGCAGTTGACGATGCTTACGGTTGCTCAGACCATACTACCACCTTTACCAATAGCTCAACGGGTGGTTTAAATATGAGCTACTACTGGGATTTTGAGAATACCGAGAGCACAACCACCGTGGGAACTGCAGCTAAGCCAGAGCAAACCTTTGTGTATAGGGGTAGTGCCGATTCCACCGTTTACACCATTGGGCTTACGGCAACCAATAAGCATGGCTGCCAAAAGAGCACTACCCGCGAGGTAACCGTTTACCCAAAGGTTGAGGCGGAGTTTGGCTACGTTAGCGACTCGGTTTGTACACCTTACTATATTGTGGTTACCAACAGCTCCCTTAACGGAAAGCAGTTCAATTGGGATTTTGATCATTCTGTTGCGGGAACCCATCGCGATACATCTACCCTAAAAAGTGCAAACAGCTTCCGCTTCCTTATGGATAACGAGGCGCCTAATACAATAGAGAACTATACCATTACGCTAACTGCGAGTCATCAGCACTTGTACGAGCTGTGTAGTGATACCTATACCCGCCCAATTCAAGTTTACCCACGACTAATAACCAAGTTTGCCATTGACGATAATGAGGGGTGTAACCCGCTTCCCGTTAAGTTTACAAACCAGTCAACAGGTTTGGGTACCTATGTTTGGAATTTGGGCGATGGTGAAACAAGCACATCGGCAACAACTATTAGTAAGGAGTACAAGCATGTGGATAGGGAGAATGTTGTTAAGTTCCCAGTACTGCTAACCTCTACCAATGTAAATGGTTGTAAGTCGGCTAAGCGCGATACCGTTACCGTATATCCATTGGTAAAGGCAACCTATCAGGTGTCGCAAATAAACGGTTGTACGCCATTGCAGGTTAACGTAACCAACACATCTCCATCAAGTGCCTACAGCTACTTGTGGGAGTATGGCGATGGCCGCGCAACTACCTCACAGGCTAATCCTGGTACCGCAGGTTTGGTTGAGTACGTTAACGCAACGAAGAACACGCCACAAATTCAGAGCCGTAGGCTAAAGCTTACCACTAGGTATGTGGGCGATAATACTTGTGCTGATACCACATCAAAGGTATTTACCGTTTATCCTCATATTTACCCCGATTTTACTGCCGATTTGGAAGGCTGCCATCCGCACGATGTTGGCTTTGTAAACCAAACGGATGCCTTTAGCACCAATACCACTTACCTTTGGGATTTTGGCAATAGCGTAACATCAAACTCGTTATCGCCATACTTTAGGTTTATTAACGAGTCTAAAACGCAGGATGTAACCTACGATGTTTGGTTGAAAGCCATATCGGAGCATGGTTGTACGGACTCTACCCATCAGGTAGTTACTGTGCATCCTCGCCCTAAAGCAGTAATGGATGTTGTGGGCAAGTTTATAGACTGTCCTCCGTTTAATGTTGAGGTGCGCAACCGCTCCTTGGGAACTAACCTTGTTAATACCTACAACTTTGGCGATGGCACTGCTGATGAGATTAACGCAAACCCATTGGTAGTTCATTCGTTCGATAACCCAAATAGTACAACAGAGCCTTACGTTATTAACCTGCACGTAAACAGTGAGTTTGGTTGCGATGATGAGACCTCGCAAACCGTTTACGTTTACCCAAGGGTTACGGCATCGTACCAAATTAACCCACAGCTGGCCGATTGTAGCCCATTTATGGTTACCATGACCAACCAAACCTCTAATGCGCTTTACTACGACTGGGACTTTGGTAATGGGCTAACCTCTGTTAACGAGAATCCGTTCCACAGGTTTACCAATACTACTCCCGATGATATAACCTATGATATTAGGCTGTATGCCGAGAGCGAGTTTGAGTGTAACGACGATACTACGCAAACCATTACGGTTTACGCAACGCCAGTTCCCGATTTTGTTATAGCTCCACCGCTAAAAATATATCCTGACGCTACGTTTACCCTCACAAATCAAACTAAACCAGCAAATGCATCGTGGACTTACAGCTGGAACTACGGTGATGGTTACTTTGAGGATAGGCCACTTAGCCCGCTGTCGTTCGATAAAACTTATAGCAAGTGGGGGCCAAAGGATAAGGAGTTCCAGTACACCATTAAGTTGGATGTAACAACGCCGCATTGTCCTAGAACCATATCGCGAAACCTAACGCTGCTACCTGCAGAGCCAATTACTACGTTTGATGTAGATACCGAGGCCGATTGCTCACCGCTGGAGGCCAACTTTACCAACCTATCGCAGTATGGTAGCACCTTCTTCTGGGAGTTTGGCGATGGAACCACATCAACAGAAGAGGAGCCGGTACACGTGTTTACCGAGCCTGGCTTCTACAACGTGAAGCTAACCGTTACGGGCGATGGTGGGGTAACCCACTTCTACAAAACGCTACAGGTGTACCGTAACCCTGTGGCTAAATTCCAAGTGGCACCTAAGCGGGCAATGTTACCAAATGCCGAGGTGCGTTTCTTTAATCTTACCGAGTTTGGTAATAAGTACGCATGGGATTTTGGCGACGGCACTGGCGTAAACTATGAGGAGAGCCCAATGCACATCTACACAAAGCTTGGCGAGTATAGGGTTACCCTTACTGCCGAGTCGGAGAATGGGTGCGTTGATATTTACTCCGAGTTCCCCGCTGTTTGGATAGAGGGTGCTGGATACCTAGAGTTTCCTAATGCGTTTGTGCCCAGCCTTAACGGGCCTAGTGGTGGCCATTACGATGAGGTTGACTACAAGAACGAGGTGTTCCACCCAGTTCACGATGGGGTAATTGAGTATAAACTGCTGGTATTTAACCGTTGGGGAGAGCAAATTTTTGAGAGCAACGATGTTAAAGTTGGTTGGGATGGCTATCGCAATGGTGTAATTTGCGAACAGGGCGTTTATGTATGGCGTGCTGTAGGTAAGTTTACCAATGGTAGATTGTTTGATGTACGTGGAAACGTTACACTACTTCGTTAATATTGTTGTTAAGATTTATATATTTGAGTTGTAAATTGATACGAACTAAGGTGAAAAGGTCTTTTATAATAATTGTTTTTATTTTACTGCGTATTGAATTATTTGGGCAAGACCCACAATTCACCCAGTTCTATTCCAATCCGCTGTATATGGCTCCGTCGTATGCCGGCGGTGTGGCTGGGCATAGGTTAATTGGCAACTACCGCAACCAGTGGTCGTTTGTTCCTGGTACATTCCAAACCTTTGGGCTTACCTACGATCACAACTTTGTGAACTTTAGGAGCGGGTTAGGCTTGCTGCTTTATAGGGATATTGCGGGCGATGGTAAACTAGGGAATACCCTTGCAGGTATTCTGTACTCCTTCGATTTTGAACCGGTTAGCAACCTTCATATTCGCCCAGGTTTAGGATTCTACTATACCCAAATATCTATCGACTTTTCCAGCTTGGTCTTTGGCGATCAGCTAACATCCGATCCCCGCCCCCCTTCGTCCATTCAACCGCCAGGGAATACTGCCGTTGGCGATATTGATGTTTCGTCGTCACTTCTGGTTTTCTCCGATAATTTTTGGGTAGGAGGAACATGGGATCATATGCTGCAGCCCGATAGGTCGTTTTACAATAATGAGACCCGCACGCCATTTAAGTTCTCCTTGTATGGCGGATACCGCTTCATTACTCGTGGGTTTTTAATCAGCAAAATAGAGGAGAGCGTAACGGTTGCCTTTAACTTTAAAAAGCAGGACTTGTCCTCTCAGCTTGATATTGGGCTATACTGGTACAAGCAGCCAATGATGTTTGGCGTTTGGTACCGTGGTATCCCTTTTATAAAGGAGTACCCAGGAAGCGATGCGCTCTCGTTTCTTGTGGGGTATAGGCATCAGAACCTTAGTGTTGCCTATAGCTACGATTTTACTGTGTCTAAACTTGGCCCTGCATCGGGCGGTTCGCACGAGATTTCGTTCTCGTGGCTATTTAATATCAAGGTGCGGAAGCGCTACAAGTCAATTCCCTGTCCTACGTTCTAGTGGGGAGTGGGAACTAAGTGAGTATATCCTATTTCGTTATCAACATAACATCAAATCATGTTAAACAGATTTTATGCACTAGCAGTGGTTGCACTGCTTTTTATTGCAGGATGCAGCAGCATTAGTGAGAACTACTACCGTGTTGAGGGGTTTGCTCAGGGCACAACCTATTCGATTACCTATGAAGATGTTCTACAGCGCGACTTCTCTTCGAGTATCGACTCTATACTGTCGGCAATAGATAGCTCAATGTCTATCTACGCGCCAAACTCTGTTATATCAAGGTTTAATAGGAATGAGAGTTCCTACGCCGATCCTATGCTTGTGGAAGTTGTTAGGCAGTCGGCTGTAATTAGCAATAGCACCAATGGTGCTTTTGATATTACCGTTGGACCACTAGTAAAAGCGTGGGGGTTTGGCCCCGAGGGAAGGCAAAAGCCCGACTCGTCTCATATAGACCAGCTTCTATCGCTTGTTGGGATGGATAAGATTGTTGTGCGGGGCGATAGCGTAATTAAGGTAGATCCTAACGTGGTAGTTGATCTTAACGCAATTGCTCAGGGCTATACTGTTGATGTTATTGCAGAGCACTTTGAGTCAAAGGGTATTGCTAACTACCTAGTAGAGGTTGGTGGCGAGATTAGAACCCTTGGCGTAAACGCTAAAGGAACCAGTTGGGTGGTAGGCATTGATAAGCCAGTAGATAATGCTGTTCCTGGAGCCGAGCTACAGGTAAAGCTCAGCTTGTCGGGGAAATCGTTGGCCACATCGGGCAACTACCGTAAGTTTTATGAGGAGAATGGGGTTAAGTACAGCCATACCATTAACCCCAAAACGGGCTTCCCTGCTAGACATACACTGCTGAGTGCTACAGTAATTGCCCAAACCGCTGCCGAAGCCGATGCATACGCAACAGCGCTAATGGTAATGGGCTTTGATAAGGCCGTAGAGTTTGTGCATAGCACCCCCGAGGTTGAGGCATACCTAGTGCACAGCAGCCCTGATGGTAAGTATTTAGAGTGGATGAGTCCCGGAATTAGGGATCTGATTAAGGAGTAGCCCTTGGGTGTTTGGCTAATACATAAACACAGAGGCACGGAGATAACAGGGATAACAGAGATAGCAGAAACACGGAGATAACAGGAGTACGTGCAGTATAGTGGTTTAATCTTTTAGTGATTTTCTATTAAGCATGAGATATGAGACTATGGTAACTGCTTGATCTTAAATCTTGAGCTTTAACCTTATAATATCGCCTAAAGTCAGCTTGCCTTTTCGTTATAGTTGAGACAAGCTGACCTTAGGCAAGGAAACAAACTCTTTGTCGTTTATCCTTTACAACCCAGTGTGGCAACTTCCCTTAGCTCCTCCGCAACCACAGGAGAATCCAGGGTCACTGTCGCAGGAACTAGCATCGGATTTTTTCTTGCCGAAAATGGTTTTTAACGAAAGGCCTAAAAAGAATAGCCCTATAAAAAGTACGCTTATACCTAGTATTAGTAGTATTTCCATTGCTTTAGTGTTTACTGTAAAACAAGTGCGCAGTGGAAATGTTTATGGGAATTTTATAAAATATCGATGCCCAGAAGCAATTTGTAACAAGTTGTATGTGTGGGCATGATAGATTTGGAGGTGAACTGTTGAAATTAGTCTCTTGCGTGCTCAAAACAGGTTGTGCAACCCGATTGGCCTTTTTTGCTCCAGCACTTCATCTCCTCCTGTTTTGCGCACTTTATGCCAAGCTTACGCATATCCTTATTGTGACCTGCCGATGTTTCGGGGAATTTGTGACTTTTGTGGAACATTATCCTAATGGCCATCCCTGCAAACCCTACTGTTAGTAGCACCACTACAATCCCGATAAGCTTTAGTACTTCCATCTCAACGTTTTTTAGTGCAGCAAAAGTAATAAACCCTTATTTATGCGCAAAGGTTTTTTAGCAGCGTGTTGCATGAGATTACTCATTATTATCCATTTAAATTGGTGGAGAGGTGGTGCTTGTTACAGGTTACTTAGTTGCTTAACTCTTAGTCGTTCCGCTAACTCTCAAGAACTTCAGGGGTTCCTTTGTCCCTACTCTTCACCAATTAGTGTAAATGCTTATTGTAGTGGATAATATTTAACATAGAAATAGGAGTATTATGGATATTTTTTGTTAAATTTGATTAAGATATTGATAAACAGTAAAATACATAGTAAGCCGATGAAACGAATTAAAGGATTTTTGGCTCTAATTATTGCCATTACAGTGCTTCCTTTAGCTGCCGTAGCAATGGAAGTTAATGAGGGTATAAAGCAGATGGCTCAAGAGCTCGAGTCGCAAAGCCCATCTAGGGTAAAAATAAAGGTTGCAGTGCTTCAGTTTAGAACTAGCGATAACAGGATTACCCGATTCAACCAGTACATTCAGGACGGACTCTTTGCAGCCTATAAAGGGTCTGCCCGTTTCGAAATTATTGATATGAACAGTATCAATCGTATTGTGGAGGCCTCTAGCTGGGATTTGGAGAAGAGTTTGAGTTTTAAATCGTACACAGAGCTTAGCGAGCTAATATTCAAGGAGACAGGGATTGTGCCTGATGCCTTTATCTATGGGCAAATAAACGATAACGAAGAGTATATCACCCTATCGGGTTATCTTGTTCCCAACGGAATCAAGAGCACGAATATTCAGTCGGTGGTAAGGTTCAATTCCTCTGAGCAAACCGATAAACTACTTGGAAAACCCGTTCGCAAGCGCGAAAAACCCAAACCCGATACCGTTGTGGTTTACAAGGAGAAGATTGTTGAAAAGCCTGTTTATGTAGAGAAAGAGGTTGTGAAGGAGGTTCCTGTGTACATTGAAAAAGCAAAAGAGGAGCCTGTTACTCCTGCTGGAGAATTCACTGCGAAAATTGGTGACCTAGAGATAGAGATTACAAAGGTGCAATTTAACGGTGATAGAATTGAGATTACCGTAATGCTTACCAACAACAAGGAGGAGCAGAAGATTGCTAATGTATGGCCTCGCTTCTTCGATGCCGAGGGCAATGAGTTTAAGGAAGGGCACAACACCATTGCTTACTCAGAACTTATTGCAGGCGTTCCTGCAAAACGAGCCATTTACTTTACTGGCAAAGTATCCAACGTTTCGCTTATTAGGGTGCTGGAGATTGAGTTTGGAGCAGGGCAAGGTAAGGCGCAGTTTAGGAATATTCCGGTTAAACGATAAATTTGAGTTGTTTACAGTGGTTTGCGGGGTGTTGATAATCAGCATCCCGCTTTCTTTTTGAATCATTCCTCGTGAGAAGTAAACCGTGAGACGGAAGGTCTTTACTTGAACCTTGAACCTTGAACCTTGAACCTTGAACCTTGAACCTTGAACCTTGAA
>JABNAD010000176.1_pt1 | contig 53402 bp, 36 predicted proteins | sample 7240381 | NCBI WGS metagenome assembly JABNAD01 (sample SAMN11332834, study PRJNA596920) | anaerobic digester metagenome | biome: digested sludge; isolation source: digested sewage sludge-derived enrichment culture grown on H2/CO2 | place: Germany: Goettingen
CTTAAGAAACAATACTTCCGTCACCCTTACACGGGTAGCGGCAAAAATAAGCCTGCAATTCAAGAAAGCCGATGAAAACGACAATGTGAAGATCACCAAAATATCGCTTTTGAGCAACACCGGTAAGACCACACTTTTTCCCGTACCTCCGGCAACTGCCGTTTCACCGCAATCGTACTGGAATTATTCCAAACCCTTGAATACACCGTTGGAACTGCTTACAGTACCCACTCCCGTCAATGAAATAGGCGACATCTACGTTTATGAAAACATTACGGAAGGTGTTAAAACAAAGGCCACGCAATTGGAAGTGGAAGCATTATTCAACGATGTGATCACCACTTACCGGGTGTATATCAACAAAAACATAGCTACGCCGGGAAGCGGCACACCGGGCGGTCCCAGCTCTTCGTCAACTACACCCAACGACCATCCATATTCCATCAAACGCGGGCATCACTACAAGCTCGACGGCACGATCGTCCACCTGGGAGCATACAGCAGCCTGCTGCTTGATACCGAAGTATTGCCCTGGAACCTGTTGCAAAGCACATTCAACTATGAGAAAGTAAACGCGGTTTTTCAGGTGGCGCCCAAACCGCCCGTCGGCAGCCCGATGAAAATCACATCACTTACCGCAAACATTAACCTGAATTTCAAAATTACCGCGCCTGCGGGCGGAGTATGGTCGGCATCCCTTACCAATACCGCAGATTTCGTACTGAAAAAAGACGCCACAACTAATGCATATACATGGGGCGTTATCGGAGGGGGATCAGGTAACTGGCCGGACATCAGAATCGCGCCAAGACCCGGCGTAAACGTATCTCCGGGATCTTCAACAGAAGTGATTGTACGCGTAAACGGGGTGGAAATAGATTTTGACAAAAGCGGGGCCACCGGGCCGGGAAACCGACTGAGAGTTGTCTATCAACCGTAAAATAAGGAGGAAACAACTGTATGAAAAAAATAAACAAAATAAGTTTTGCGGTTATTCTCGCTTTCATCTTGGCGGGAGTGTACTCTTGCATGAGCGACGATTACTGCGACTGCGACAACGCCGGCACACCCGAAAGCCTGACCATGAGCTTCTCCCTGTCGTCGTCGAACAAACTACGCGCAACCCGCGCCTTACCCGCCGAGCCGGGCGACCATGACGGCAGCTTTAACGAAAACATCGTGAACACCCTCGACCTGTTTTTTTATCAGGACGGAGTGCTGAAACAGCATGTTCCTAACAACCGGTTGGTTATTGAGGAGGCAAATCCGGCAGACCCGGTTAAGAAAAAAATAACCGTCCCCATCACTTCCGGCTTGCATGCTCTGATTGATGCCCCCAACCCCGTGTACGATGTGTACGCACTGGCAAACAACACGGCAGACTTGAGCATGATTACTATCGGCAGCAACCTCACGGCGTTACAGAACTTGCTCTATGCCACGGCCGATTTTGCCGGCAAAGGAGGGTTCCAGCCGCAAACATCGTTTGTGATGGATGGCAAGCTTGCCGGAGTAAATATAAAAACAACACCCAACATGGGAAAGGCCGAATTAAAACGCGCCGCGTCAAAAGTGCGCATCCGCATCCTCGAGATTCAAGACACCTCGGGCGAAGGATATGTACACGATCCGGCCACGATGGAAGCGCCTCAAGCTCGCCTGGTTCACTTTACCGGCCAGTCGGTACTGTTGGATGGCGGCGTGTATCCCGCAACTTTCCCCGCCACCCAATCGGATTGGAAAACCACCCCGTGGAGAGATGTTAGCTCTCCTGTTGGCGGAGAAGTAGGATTGCCGGGCAATACCACCGCAGCCCCGTTTTACGCCTATTCCAACGATTGGAACACAGACGTCACCCGCGAAACCTACGTTGAGTTGAAAGTACCTTTCTCGAAAGGCGGCGTTACACGCGATTATTTCTATCACGTGCCCGTTACACCCTATATGCTGACGCCGCCGGATCCCGAGGCGGAACCGCACTTGCGAAAGATGGAAAGGGATTTCCTCTACGACATCGCGGTAAAAATTAACTACGTGGGCGTGGCCGATAATCCGCCGGTAACACTTCAGGGCAATTATACCATTTCCGACTGGAGTGAACAAAGCGTCTTCGCCGAAATATTTATGTTTCATTACCTGATGGTTACACCCAACAACACGGTAATGCCCAATGTGAACACCATTACGCTGGATTTTCTATCCTCGGTTACACCGGTGAATTACAAAGATTTGTCGGTTTCCTATACCTATGTGAATAACAATACGGGAGCAGAAACAACCGTACCCATAACCAGCGGCGCCCAATATGCGACGGTTACGATCGATAACAATGCGAAAAAAATCACCGTTACCAGCGCGGTTCCGGTAAACTATATTCCCAAAGACATCATCTTCACGGCCTATACCCAGCCGTCGGCATCGCTCACCATAGAGCAGAAAGTAGTTATCCGGCAGCTGCCGGCAACCTACTTCACCTCAGAAAGGGGAAACATATCTTATCAAAGTCCCGATGGCACATTAGGCTCAGGTCTGGTAAACCGCTACATGTATTGCATCACTACGCTGGCTCCGGATGTATCCAGCAACTACCGGTGGGGATTTCCTCCGGTGGACGGAAACGGCAACACACTGAATAACGCCACTGTGGCCAATATGATTTCCCCTAAGTTTATGATGGCCTCGCAATTGGGTGCGACACTCCCGATGGGAGACAACAGTGCGAAAACCCAATGCCAGAACTATTGGGAGGAAACCACCATCAACGGTGTTAAAGTGACATACGACGACTGGCGGTTACCCACAGAAGCGGAGATCAAATACATAGACGACTTGCAGCGAGTGGGCGGAGTAACGGAAATAATGACCGGCAAATATTATTGGGATGCCTATAGTGGAAACAACGCCTACAAGATGAGGCAAGACAATAGTCCTCCTTATTACCAAGGCTATGCTACAAATACAAACGCGCATGTCCGCTGTATACGCGATGTAAAAGATTAACGAACCGATAAAAGATTTTACGATATGAAAAAGATAGTCCATAGTTTATTTACGGTTTTACTGCTTGCCTTTGCAGGTTGCGTGCAAGACAATATCTTGCAGCCCGAACCGCCCACACAGGCGGGCGATGAAGTGGCGGTTCGTTTCTCGGTCAATATCCCGGAGTATAAAACCGTCACCACACGCGCCACCGGTGGGGTAAACGATCTGATTCTCCTGGTATTTGACGAGCAAGGCAAATTTATCTACTCCCGTACCGCGACACTCGCCTCCCAAAACGAAACAAGCGGTATCTTCACGGTAATGATGCAGCCCACGACACAAAAACGCACGATTCACTTTATTTCCAATTATGTTTTTCCCGACAATTTCCACGACCAGTCGACGGGTAAAACCGAACAGGAAGTCATAACCGCCCTCGAAAGCAATAACCTCCTTTTCTGGAACCGTACGGTATTGACAGGCGGCATCAGCGAAACCCCCAACCCGGGGCAATTCAACGGCGGTCAAGCGGTTGAACTGTTGCGCAATCAGGCAAAGATAAGCGTAGTAAGCACGGAACCGAAGTTTGTGTTGCAAGGCTTTGCACTTTACAAGGCTCCGGATAAAGGAACGGTGGCCCCGTTCGATGCTTCGGGACAAGCCTTTACCATAAGGAGTGTGACCCAAGCCGCGGGAGCCGCGCTGTCGGGCGAACCGGCTACCCTGGATTTCACAACAGCCGAAAAATTTTTGTTTGAGCGTGTGCATAAATCCGCTTCTGACTATACGGCGGTCATTATCAAAGGGCTTTACAAAGAGACCCCTGCCTCGCCGGGTGAGCCTTGTTATTACAAAATAGATTTGCTGGACAAATCCGTAACCCCGGCCGTGCGTTACGACATAGAACGGAATTACCACTACAAAGTGACCGTGAATAAAGTAAATATGGTGGGCGTAAGCGGGATATCGAGCGCGGCAAACGGTGCCGCAGCCAATAACGTGGCGCTTGACGCCTCGCTGGATAAATTCCCGATGATCTCCGACGGCAAAGAGAAAATGGAAATCGAAAAGACGGTGGTATTGTTTACGGAACCGGGGAAACCGTTGTCCGTACAAACAAATTACTGGCCCGATATCACTGCCGATCCCGAACTTATTGATAACGGGGGCATGACCCTTTACGTGGAAGGCGAAACCTCCATTTTCGGAACGCAGCCGGCGGTAAACGCTTCGGGACTTATCACGGCATCCATCGCCAATACCTTGCCGGTTACGCTAACCGAAGCTTCCATCGTGGTATCGAAAGGCAACATGTCCCGGAAGTTACGCGTGGTAGTTACCCCGCCGTTTACTTTCGATCCGAAAATAAACAATGCCAATCCGGTGACGGTAGGAGCAGGACAGGACGCCGTCGCCAACCTTTCCTTCACCATTCCCGCGAACTTTCCGGCAGACCTTTTCCCGTTCGATGTGAAAATATACACACAGGGTCTGTACTACACCAAATCATCGGGCGCTCCCGATTTGCAAATGAAAGTGGAGAACGGCGTTATCTATTATATCTACACCGCGGCATCCCCGGGCACGAAAGCATTGGCCTTCAAAACCAATAACGCCGGTAATGCCGAGACGGTAGTGCTGAAAGCCGACGGATTTACCGACGGACCGGTGGCCTATAATTCCACTAAGCGGGGGGGTACCATCAACTACGTAAAAAGCGGCGTTTCCACTCCCGTTCCTTATGCCGACAAAGACAACCTTTCCATCTCAAACGGGTTTATCACCATCAAACAGGGAGAGGACGGACAATTTATCTGGTACTACACTTCCGGCACGGCGGCAACCGTGGAAGCCGTAAAATGGGAAGGCAATAAAGGAGATCTCTACCGGGCAACAAATATAGCCACATCGGCCACGACCATCAACCTCAATTATGTGGGACTGAAACAGGCAACCGGAACCATTACCTACGGAGCCAACAATCCCGTGCCTGCCGGAACAACGCTTCAAGTTACCGCGAATAGGGGACAAATAAAAGTGACGAAAAACGGCAGGTATCTCTATACGCTACCCGCCACCTATAATAATGCCGATGCGGTAACCCTACGCTATTACAGAGCGATCGGCGCTACCACCAACGGAACGGTTTCCGAAATTTACGAAACGACCACCACCGTGGGTAACCTTACCAACGGAACGATAAACATAGGAACAAAATTAAGCGATATCGTCATTGCCGGAACAATACAGTATAACTACTCGAGCTGGGGCACTCCGGAATGGCGTGACGTACCTGTTAACGGTAACGTGACAAAAACAGTCGGTCCCGGTGCATTTGACATGACCGGAGGGGGGAGTTACAGATTAACCATACCGGCAAATACAGGAGATGCCACCAACATTACAATAAGGTATCAATCGGGTTGGTCATCCAGGTCGCAAACCAAAAAATTCGGCGTATTAAAAACCGATGCCGGATGGCAACTGAATTAGATATCACACTTATTATCCATACGAAAGCGCCCTCTTAAACTGGGCGCCTTCGTTTAACTATTTATGACAAGGACTATTTTTCCGGAACCTTACGATGTTCCCATACAGGAAGACCCCGAAAACAACTTCTACAACGGTGTCGCGCAATGTGTGCTTCATTTCAGCAACGGTAAGTACAAAGTTATCACAAACGAAAACCCGAATGATCTGCTTGCAGTGAACGTGGTAAGCTACAATAAGACCGAACAGGGATTTGTGGAACTGGTATTGAAACACTACAAGGAGGCCACGTCACTTGACGACCTGGCAATCCGGTGTGATTACAAATCTACCAAAACATTCACGCGCCATTTCAAGCAAAAATTCAACACCACTCCCAAACAATGGCAGTTGTCAATCCGAAAGAATGAAGTCATCGATTACTTGGAGAATACCGATTACCCGTTAAAAAAAATTGCATCCCTTTTGGGTTTTTCCAATGTATCACACCTGCGCGATTTCTGTCTCAAAAAAATCGGCTTGCCGCCCGAGAAAATAAGAAAACTTGATAAATGAAAAGAGCGAACTGTCCCACACTACAGTTCGCTCTCTGTTTAAATTTCGGCTAAAAACTGTTTCCTCTAATTCAACTACGGGGAAATACTGTCTTTATAAATATCTCAAAATATTAGACCAAAAGTTAGTTAAAAATATAGTTTCGAGTCATGTAGCATAGTTGTAGATTCAATAAGTTCTTTGTTAAATTTATTATTCAATTTTCTGTTCGGTTTAAACCAGACCAGTCAATAAATCGAACGAGTGGTCAAGAAACTGTATATAAAGTGTTTATATGGTTTTTTTCTTTCCTGTGCTAGCTTAAAAGAGTTAAAGTATACATTGAGGTTAAACAATAGCTTTGCAATATTCCTTGCCTCAGATCACATTGATCTGGTGTAACTTTTAGCGTCTTCGAAGCGTTCCATTTAAGAATAGTTACGGTATTAGTATTTCAATCTTTTTCTTCAGAAAAATAGAAAACCGGTATTCTTTTAAGGATTATGAATGAAATTTAATTTGATAGGTGGGGCATGCGCTGATATTTGGAAGGGGTGATTCCAAATTCCTTTTTAAATGTTCTCGAGAAATAGGCGAAATCGTTGAATCCGCAGTCCATCGCAATTTCTCCGATAGGTTTCTGGGAAGTGGTCAGTAGTTTCTTGGCACGGTTCAGCCGTACCTTCAGGATGTAATTCGTGGCATTCAATCCCGATATGGATTTGATTTTCCGATTAAGCTGAGAAGGACTCACACACATTTCTGAGGCCAGTCCCTGTGGAAAATAATCGATATTTTTCATCTCCCGGTAAATAACATCGGTAACCTTTTGCAAAAATTCGAAATTGGAATCGTTTGTCAGTTCAGGTGAGGCGTTTTGACTGTCTAAAACAACCTGGCCGTATTTTTCCCTTAATTCTTTCCTGCTTTTTAAGAGTTGGTTGATTTTCGCTTTCAGCTCTTCCTCAATGAACGGTTTAGTCATATAGGCATCTGCTCCCGCTTTAGTTAATTGAATTCTGTCTTCATCAGAAGCTTTGGCTGTAAGCACGATTATAGGAATGTGGCTGGTCATAACAGAATTTTTGGTGTGGGAGCAGAGTTTATTGCCATCTACTAGGGGCATCATTAAATCGGAAATGATGAGGTCGGGAATTTTTTCTTCCGCAAAATCCATCGCTTGCTGGCCGTCGTGCGCCACTACTATATTGAATTCATCGCGAAGGACGGTAGTCAGGTAAAAGATCATGTCGCGATTATCTTCTGCAATCAGAATCAACGGCTTGCCGGAGTCCTCCTTCTCTTCTTCTAACTCCAAGGGGTCGTATTCGAAACGACGTGGAACGGGTACTGTCTCTTCTGTTGCTGGGTTATCCGACGCACGCCTATGGTTGATAATGGGTATTTCGACGGTAAAGACGGTTTCTTTAAAGGGGATGCTGCGTACATGTATTTCTCCTTCCAGGCTTTCCACAACCTGTTTCGTGAAGGCAAGCCCGATTCCTACCCCCATTTGCTCCCGCAGGTCGGATTCTCCCTGATAAAAAGTTTTAAATATGTGCGGAAGATCTTTGGCGGTTATTCCTTCACCGTTATCCGCCACTTCAATAATGCATTTTTTTTGCTTTTTGTCTTCCCTCACCATCAGGAGTATCTTGTTCCCCGCACTGCAATGCTTGATGGCGTTTGTCAGCAGGTTGTTGACAATCACCCTGATTTGTTCGCGGGAGTAATCCATGATAATTTCATCCGTGCTGCTGTGGAAGAGGTAGGTTATTTTTTTTGTTTCGGCAAAATCCACAAAACAGCTGTGTAAATACCTTAAATGACTCACGATATTCCCGTTCACCCAATGAATCCTGTTCCGGGTTTGAATCTTAGAAACAGTAAGTATCTCGTTAACAAGAAACAAGAGATTCTCGGATTGCCTTCCAATTATATCCAGGTCTATCAGGTTGTGGGCCGATTTGCTTTCTCCTATTGTTTTCTTCAGTTTCTCGGCCAACCCTATAATGATGCTTATGGGCGTTTTAAATTCATGGGTAATGTTCGTGTAAAAGTCGGACTTCAATTTTGTTATTTCCACCAACGATTTCTCTTTCTGTTTTTTCATCGTTGTGTAGCGGTTATTAATCAAAAAAATGATAATCAACAGTATAATTATTACGATAAAGGCGACAATGAGAATTCTTTGCTGGTTCGTTTTGGCATCAAACACCGTTTTCAGGCCTGTGAGTTGTTTTTTGCTCTCCGCTTTTTCATAATCGGCAAAAGCATTGAACAGAATGGTTTGTGTTTCGTTTCGGTTAACCAGGTTGTCGAAACTGTGCGATACAACATGGTATTGTTGGGCAAGTGCCGGCCTGTTTTGTAAATAATAGAGTTCCGATAAATCGGAGTAAGCATTCTTCAGGTAAAAGGGCAGGTTCAGCTGTTTGGCAATTTCCAGTCCTTCCCCAAGGTACTTTTCAGCTTCGGCGTATTGGGAAAGCTTTTTATATGTATTTCCTAGAGTAAAACATACCTCCATCCAGTTTAATTTGTCACTTGTTTCTTTCAATGTGTTGTATGCATTGTTCAAAAAAATGAGCGCTTCCTGATAACTGCCCTGCTTCGCACTTAGCTGTCCAAAGCAGAAAAATGTTAACCCAAGGCCTGTCCTGGAATTTATTTCAATAAATAAATCGGCTGATTTATTGAAATAAACCCTGGCCGAATCATACATCTTTTTATCCCGGTATGCAACGCCGATTCCCATTAAGTCGTCGGCTAGCAAATCAGTTTGGTTTACCCTTTCGGCGTATTGATACGATTGCCTGAAGGAGTTCAGGGCTTCGTCAGGATATTCCAGCATGGAATATATCCAGCCAATTCCATTAAGCGAGAGGGCTTTTTCCCTGAGGACCGTGGTGTCCGAATTTTGAAGGTTGTCGGCCGTTTTTCGTGCACGAAAAGAATACCGTATGGCATTATCCATCTGGTAGGATTTCCTGTAATCGATGGACAGTACGTTCAGTGCCTTAAGTATTTGAAGTGAATCGGCAAGTTCTTCCGATAGTTTAAGGTACTCCCCGTGGTTTTTGATAGCGCTTGTAAAATGAAAATTTTTAAGGTGAAGATCTCCCAAGCTTCGGTAGAGCACCAATTGATTGATCTTGTCGTTTGAGGACAGGCTCTGCTCCAATGTGGTCTGAAGGCTGTTGGAGTCGTTTCTTATTTTTTTGATGGACAGGTTGATTTTGTTAATGGAATCCTGAAGGGAAAGTCGATTTACATCGAAATTATTTTTCGAATCCGACCCTTGGGCACAGGAACTCAGAACCGCCAAAAGGACGATAAGGCACAAGCTGAGATATGAGGGACGAATAATTGACATAATATCACTTACTTAGAGTTAAACTGAAAGTACGTACAGTAACTGAGAGACGCTGATTCCTAAATAACTCAACAACTATCAAACCGTGATTTTACTATTTCAATTCTTGTCAACTTGCAAATATAGCTTAAATATTTAATAAATTGTCCTTTTTTTGTTATTTTTTTTTGAGTTTAATGAAAAAAATGATAATGGGTGAAATATTAACCGCATTTCACTATCGTTTTCTTTCCAGCCAGGAGGGTGTTTTTTAACAGGGAAACAATGGTCATCGGCCCGACTCCTCCCGGTACAGGGGTGATATAACTGCACTTGGGAGCTACCTCATGGAAAGCAACATCGCCGGTAAGTTTAAATCCCGATTTGGTTTTGTCACTCGGAACACGGGTTGTGCCCACATCAATAACCACAGCCCCTTCTTTCACCATATCGGCTTTTAAAAATTCGGGGACACCCAGTGCCGCAATAATGATATCTGCTTGGAGACATATTTCTTTGATATTTTTTGTGCGGCTATGGCACACGGTTACTGTACAATCGCCGGGATATCCCTTTTGCATCATTAATAATGCGGCCGGTTTGCCCACGATATTGCTTCTGCCCAAAATTACACAATGCTTACCCCTGGTTTCAATTTCGTACCGCTTAAGGAGTTCCATTATTCCCGAAGGGGTAGCCGAAAGAAAGCAGGGGAGCCCGATGGCCATACGGCCTACATTGACCGGGTGGAATCCATCCACATCCTTACGGTAATCGATGGCTTCCGTGATCCTGCCTTCCGAAATATGGCCGGGTAACGGCAGCTGAACAATAAATCCATCCACATCGGCATCGTTATTAAGCTGATCTACGCACGCGAGCAGTTCTTCTTCGGTAACATCATCCTCGTAACGAATCAGGGTCGATTGAAACCCTACTTCTTCGCAAGCGCGGACTTTACTGGCCACATAGGTTTCACTGCCCCCATCATGTCCAACCAATACCGCTGCCAAATGAGGTGTTTTTCCGCCTTGTGCCTTGATCCGTGCCACCTCTTCGGCGATCTCTTTTTTGATTTGTGCCGCTACGGCTCTTCCGTCAATTAATTGCATATCTCCTGTGTTCCTTGACTTTTATCTTCTTCTCATGTTTCTCATCATCGCCTTTCCTCCGCCTGATGTCATTGCACGCATCATCTTCCGGGTCTGGTCGAACTGCTTGATCAGGTTGTTGACCTCCTGCACGTTAGTCCCGCTCCCTTTAGCTATACGTGCTCTACGGCTTCCGTTCAGAATCTCAGGATTGGTCCTTTCTTGAGGAGTCATGGAGCGGATGATGGCTTCGATGTTTTTGAAAGCGTCGTCATCGATATCCAGGTCCTTTATCTGTTTTCCTACACCCGGGATCATCGAAGCCAGGTCTTTCAGGTTGCCCATCTTTTTGATCTGTTGAATCTGTGCGATAAAATCGTTGAAGTCGAACTGATTTTTAGCGATTTTCTTTTGCAAGCGGCGGGCTTCTTCTTCGTCGTATTGCTCCTGAGCTTTTTCAACCAACGAAACAATATCACCCATACCGAGAATCCTATCGGCCATACGTTCCGGATGGAAAACATCAATAGCATCCAGTTTTTCTCCCGTTCCTACAAATTTGATGGGTTTGTTTACCACCGAACGGATGGATAAGGCTGCACCTCCGCGAGTGTCTCCGTCGAGCTTGGTAAGGACAACGCCGTTGAAATCCAACCGGTCGTTGAATTCTTTTGCCGTATTCACGGCGTCCTGACCAGTCATGGCATCTACCACGAACAGTATCTCTTGCGGATTTACTGCATTTTTGATGGCGGTAATTTCCGTCATCATCGCCTCATCTATAGCCAGCCGGCCAGCGGTATCTATGATCACCAGGTCTTTTCCGTGTTGCTTGGCATACTGAACGGCGTTCTGAGCAATCTTAACCGGATTCTTATTCTCTTCTTCGGAATAAACCGGCACGCCGATTTGTTCTCCCAGTATCTTCAACTGTTGAATGGCAGCAGGGCGATATACGTCGCCGGCAACCAAAAGCGGATTTTTTCCCCGTTTCGATTTCAGCAAGCTGGCAAGCTTCCCCGAGAAAGTGGTTTTTCCGGAACCCTGTAGTCCAGACATCAAAATGATAGCCGGACTGCCTTTGATGTTGATGTCGATAGCGGTTTCACCCATTAAAAGGGCCAATTCATCGTGAACGATCTTTACCATCAACTGATGCGGCTTCACTGCTGTCAGCACGTCCTGCCCAAGGGCTTTTTGACGGACACTTTCAGTAAACTCCTTGGCGGTCTTGTAGTTTACGTCGGCATCGAGCAGGGCACGGCGAACATCTTTCAACGTTTCAGCAACGTTAATTTCGGTGATCTTTCCTTCACCTTTGAGTATCTTAAACGACCTTTCCAGTCTGTCACTTAAATTTTCGAACATAGCCATTTATCCTGTTTTTTTTATTGGGATACAAAGATAAGCAAAAAAAGTAAAATTTTTTTCTGTTCCCTGAATCAAAAGAAATTGCGGTCATTTTTTGGAAATAACACTTTCTCTTATTATCTTGTTGCTTTAACACTTAAGTATTTAGAATTATGAAAACAAATCATCTGCTCTTATTTCTTATGCTTCCGTTTTTACTTGCCTGTGAAGGCGAAAGAATCGATTTTTCAATCATAAACAGAAGCATCAGGGTGAATGCCTGCATTGACGGCGTGAGGACACGGGTTTCTAACGATACCTGGACTGAAGGGGATGCTATCGGGATTTATATGGTTACGGCCGGAAATGGGCTTACCGAAGGATCCGTTCGAGCAAAAAATGCGAAATACGTAACGGAGGGCGACGGAACTTTCAACCCTATTTCCGTTTCACACGATGTGAAGTTTCCAATTGACGGGACAAACGTGGATTTTATTGCCTATTACCCCCACGGAACTGTTAGCGCGGCTTTTGAATATGCAGTCGATGTGACTGATCAGACTGACCCGTCTGCGATTGACTTGTTGTATGCAGACAATGCCACAGATTTAAATAAGAACTCTCCATCCGTCGATCTTTCTTTCACTCATCAGTTATCGAAGCTGGTCGTTTATCTTAAAACCATTGACGGATCGGCTTTGATGAACACTGCAGTAACGATAAAAGGAACCAATACCCAGGGAGTGTTCTCCCTGGCGGACAAGTCGCAAACAGCTTCAGCAAAAGGAGATATTGCGATGAGAATGAGTGACGACGGAGCATCTGCCGAAGCCATTGTCTTGCCTGCTGAAAGCCTGGCGGATGCAACCCTGGAGATCATTAACGGGGAATATGGTTATGTTTATGATTTGAACAGCTCAACAATCATCACCTCATTCAAGTCGGGATATAAATACACCTATACGATTGAGTTGGATACACGTTATCCGCTCAGCGCAACGGCCACCATCGCCGATTGGCTGGATGTGCCAGGTGAAACGGCAACGGTGTCAAAAGATTTTAAGGTCTATAAACCCGTGGGGGAGGGAACCTTGGAAAATCCATATACCCTTGAAGATGCCCGAAATGTATCACCGTCAAGCGGGGTTTGGGTAAAAGGATTTATCGCGGGTGGTTATGCCGGCACTACCGTCGGTACTTTTACCAACGACCTGACGAATAACACCAAAGTTAAAGATACTTCACTCGCTTTAGCCGAATCACCCGGTGAAACGATCGGTGCAAAGACATTTCCCGTATCCCTTCCTTTGGGAGAAATCAGAGATAACTTGAATCTGAAAACAAATCCGGGAAATCTGGGCAAAGAGGTGAAAATAAAAGGAAAAATTGGTACTTATTACGGTGCGATGGGTATACCCGATGCTACTGCTTATGTGTTTATTGTTGATCAATAGTATATACAGCTAAATATGAGATCTGTAAATGTCTTGTGGAGAGACTGTGTTCTAAAACAGGCATGATTCGGATATGCTGTCCGATAAAACTTAATTATTTCGGTTTTCAAAACAAAAACAGGTTTTTGGCTGTTTTATCGGGTAAAAAAATTACCGTATGGGCAAGACTGCTTGCAAAGAAAAAGATTTTGAAGAGGCTAAAGAACCGAAATACGTTTGTAAGAAATGTGGAGCAAAGGTTAAGAAGGAAAAACAAGCCTGTAAACCCAGGAAAATTTAGCGGACTCTCGAGTTTGATTTATTGATTTTCGTCGATGGATTTGTCCGGTCTGTCGATTTTGAATTTTAAAAAAGACTAAAAAGAACGTCCGCTTCCTCTTGTTGTGGCTTTTAATCGCTAAATTTGGCCAAATTTGGACTGAAAAATGAAAAAAAACGCCAAAATTTCACTATTTACAGTTATTGGTTTACTGATTTTGGGAATGGCTTTTTTCCCGAAAATAAAATCGCTTTTTTCTTCCGGTAATCCACAAACAGAAAGTCCGGGGTCGTCAAGAGGTGGTAAAGGAGGAGCAGGAAGGCAGCAGTTGAGTGTGACTGCTATGGTCTTGCAACCGCAGGTCTTGCGAAGTGACCTCTATATTGCCCGGGGCATTTTATTGCCCGAGGAAGAAGTTGACCTCACTTTTGAAACCTCCGGTAAGATTACCCATATTTATTTTCGAGAAGGGTCGTTTGTTACTCAGGGAGCCTTGCTCGCCAAGGTAAACGATGCCCCTTTACAAGCCGAATTAAGAAAACTTCAGACGCAGCTTCCTTTGGCGCAGGATCGGGTTTACAGGCAGGGAACACTGCTCGAAAAAGATGCCATCAGCCAGGAGACGTATCAGACGGTAACCACTGAACTGGAAAAGTTGAAGGCCGATATCGACCTGATTGAATCTAGAATTGCTCAAACCGAGTTAAGGGCGCCGTTCAGCGGAGTTATCGGATTGCGCCAGGTAAGTGTGGGAGCATATGCATCACCTGCAGTGATCGTTTCAAAACTGACGAAAATTTCGCCGTTGAAGCTGGAATTCTCCATGAACGAAAATCAAGTCAGTCAGATACCTCCCGGAGCAAAAATAACCTTTACGGTAGCCAACGACCTAACGACATATGAGGCAGAGGTATATGCCGTGGAATCGCAGTTGGATCCCAAGACGCTGACGTTGAAAGCCCGCGCACGCTATGCTAATCCGGACGGAAAGCTGAAACCGGGCATTTCTGCCTCCATTCAGACATTAATAAGCGAAATTCCCGATGCCATAGTTATTCCGAGCATCTCAAGCATTACCGAAATGGGAAGGGATATTGCCTACATTTATAAAAACGGGCAGGCACAGGAAGTAGAGATAACCAAAGGGTACCGGACAGCATCTTCCGTACAGGTGCTTTCCGGACTATCTGCCGGAGATACATTACTTACAACCGGTGTGATGCAGTTGAGAAATGGATTGCCGGTAAAAATTTCAGAAATAATTTCCAAACCAACGGACTAACAGTATGACCTTATCCGAACTCAGTATAAATCGTCCGGTTTTAGCCACGGTGTTGGTGCTGATCATCATCATTTTCGGGGTGATCGGATATACCAGCCTGGCCGTACGCGAGTATCCCAACGTGGATAATCCCATCATTACGGTATCCGTGGGGTATCCCGGTGCAAATGCCGAAGTGATCGAGAACCAGATTACAGAGCCGTTGGAACAAAACATCAACGGGATCCCTGGTATTCGCTCGCTGATGAGCCAAAGCAGCCAGGGAAACTCGAGAATAACCGTTGAGTTTGAATTGAGCGTTGATTTGGAAACGGCGGCCAACGATGTACGCGACAAGGTTTCCAGGGCTATGCGATATTTGCCTCGTGATGCGGATCCTCCAACGGTTGCCAAAGCCGATGCCGATGCCGACCCGATTATGCAGGTTACGGTCGAAAGCCCCACACGCTCGCTGTTGCAATTGTCCGAAATAGCCGAGCTTACCGTGAAGGAGCGTTTGCAGACCATCTCCAACGTGAGTGCGGTGGAGATTTGGGGAGAAAACCGGTATTCGATGCGCTTGTGGCTCGATCCGGTAAGAATGGCATCCTATAACATTACCCCCATGGATGTGAAAAATGCCCTGGACAGGGAAAATATTGAACTGCCGGCCGGAAGCATCGAGGGAGACCATATTGAGCAATCTATCCGCACCATGGGGCTGATGCAGACCCCTGAAGAGTTTAACAACATGGTGATTATCGAGGACGATTACCGGATCGTAAGGTTTGGCGATATCGGAACGGCAGAACTGGATACGGAAAACCGGAAAAATATCCTCAGGCGTAACGGTATACCTATGGTCAGCTGTGTGATCATTCCGCAACCCGGGGCCAATCAGATTGTGATTGCCAACGAGGCTGCATTGAGAATAGATCAGATGCGCAAGGACTTGCCTGAAGATATTAAGCTCGATGTCGCTTTCGATAATACACGGTTTATCCGTGCGTCCATCTCCGAAGTGCAAACGACGGTTTTGGTTGCTTTTGTGCTGGTGGTGCTGGTAATCTTCCTCTTCCTGAGAAATACCCGTGTAACGCTTATTCCCACACTGGTTATCCCCATCTCGCTTATCGGGACATTCTTTATCATGTATTTGGCGGGATTTTCCATCAACGTGCTTTCCATGCTTGCGGTGGTGCTTTCCGTGGGACTGGTGGTGGACGATGCCATCGTGGTAGTAGAAAACATTTATGCGAAAGTGGAACAGGGAATGTCTCCTAGGGATGCGGCTGTGGAAGGTTCGAAAGAGATATTTTTTGCCGTTATATCCACGACCATTACGCTGGTCGCCATATTCTTTCCGATAATCTTCCTGGAAGGAATGACGGGACGCTTGTTCAGGGAGTTCAGTATCGTTATTTCGGGAGCGGTAATAATTTCGTCTTTTGTTGCACTGTCCTTTGTTCCGATGCTCTCGTCGAAACTGCTGAAAAAGAAAGAAAAACACGATAGGATCTATGAAAAGACCGAGAAGTTCTTCCAGGGAATGAATGCTTTTTACAATAGGTCGCTGAAGGCGTTTCTTCACCGCAGGTGGTTGATTTATCCGGTTATTGGGGTGGCATTGGTGCTTATTGTAGTTTTGTGGAATACCATTCCGGCAGAGATGGCTCCCCTGGAAGACCGATCACAAATTATGATCCGGACTTCTACCCCAGAAGGGGCGACTTTTGAGTTTACAAGAGATTATACCGAAGGTATTTCACGAATTGCAGATTCCGTGGCCTGGGAAAGAGAATCAAACATTACCATGATCAGGGGTACTTTCGGAATGGTCCGGCTTGTTTTACCGGACATTAAGGAGCGCGAAAGAAGCCAGATGGAAGTGGCCGATGCGTTGTCTGCTGCGGTTAGAAACCAGACTGCAGCCCGTGCGTTTGTGCAGCAGCAGTCCACTTTTGGCGGCCGTCGTGGCGGGATGCCTATCCAGTATATCTTGCAAGCGCCCAACATCGAAAAACTTCAGGAGTTTATCCCTCCATTTATGGAAAAGGTGAATCAAAGCCCTTATTTTCAGATGGCCGACGTCAACCTGAAGTTCACCAAGCCCGAAACCCGGATCGTGATCGACAGGGATAAGGCAGCTTTGCTGGGCGTAAGCACCCGCGATATCGGGCAAACCTTGCAATATGCATTAAGCGGCCAGCGCATGGGTTACTTTTACATGAACGGAAAACAATATCAGGTGCTGGGAGAAATAAACCGTCAGCAACGGAACACACCGCTTGATCTGAAAACCATCTACCTGAAAAATTCCTCGGGACAGATGATCCAAATGGACAACCTGGTCAAACTCGAAGAAACCGTTGCTCCCCCGCAGTTGTACCGATACAACCGGTTTAACTCAGCAACCGTTTCAGCCGGCTTGGCACAAGGGTATTCGCTGGGCGAAGGGTTGGAAGAGATGGACAGGATTGCGGCAGAAGTGCTGGACGAAACCTTTCGGACGGCGCTGGAAGGCGAATCGAGAAACTTTCGTGAAAGCTCTTCCAGTTTGCTTTTCGCTTTCGGGCTGGCCATCATACTTATTTTCTTGGTATTGGCCGCACAATTCGAGAGTTTCAAAGACCCGTTCGTAATTATGCTTACCGTTCCGTTAGCTGTTTTTGGCGCCTTGCTCTTTATGTGGTTGTTTGGGGTTACCATGAATATTTACAGCCAGATCGGGATCATTATGTTGATCGGTTTGGTCGCCAAGAACGGAATCCTTATCGTTGAGTTTTCCAACCAGCGTCAGGCAGCGGGAATGAACAAGTACGACGCGGTGATGGGCGCCTCCATCCAGCGTTTACGCCCGATATTAATGACAAGTATATCCACGATACTGGGATTGTTGCCGCTGGCAATGGCTACCGGAGAAGGAGCCAACGGACGTATTGCAATGGGTATTGCCGTAGTTGGCGGCATGCTTATTTCCACACTGTTAACGTTGTTTGTCGTTCCGGCCATGTACATGTATGTATCCACCAGTAGAAAATCGAAAACAAAAGAAAACATCGAAGTTCAACATGTTTAAATTAAAGAGATTCGCTCTTCCGGCTATTGTGCTTCTGCTCCCTTTTTTATCGGCTGCACAGGCAGTTATAGATTTAAATGAAGTGATACGTATCGGGTTGGAGAACAACTACGACCTGAAAATCAGCAGGAACGAACAACAGATTTCCGACAATAACCTGACGTTGGGTAATGCCGGATTCCTTCCTTCAGTGGGACTGAATTCAGGGTATAGTGTACGGGAAAACAGCTCCGATCAGTTTCCGGCCGATGGAGGCGAGGCAGTCACGACAAGAAACTCCGTGACACAAACGCTTGATGCCGGATTAAACCTGAACTGGACCATTTTTGAAGGATTCAAGGTCCAGACAAACTATAAACGCCTGCAGGAACTGAAATCGGTGGGCGAACTGAATACTCAGCTGGCGGTGGAGAACTTTATTGCCGATATTTCGGCTGAATACTACAACTATGTTCAGCAAACGTTACGCATGCGGAATTTACGCCAGGCGCTGAACCTGTCACGTGAGCGGCTGCGAATAGTGGAAGCGCGTTACCAGATAGGTTCACTCTCCCGGCTCGACCTGCAGCAGGCGCGCGTGGATTTTAATGCCGACAGTTCGCAATTGATTCAGCAATACGAGGTTTTGCACAGTTCGCGCATTCTGTTGAATGAGATGATGGGTACAGGTAATGTTGAACAGCATTTTATGGCTGCCGATACAACCATCTCGTTTGACCCGATGCTATCTAAACCGGCACTTTACGACAACATGATGAAAGTAAATACCGCACTGCTCCTGACCGAAAAAAACAAGGTGCTGAGCGAACTCGATTTGAAAACGCTGCAAAGCCAGAATTATCCTTACCTGAGGCTGAACGGCGGATACGGATTCACACACTACGACTACACCAAAGGGAATTTCGACAAGCAGCGGACCTGGGGCCCTACGGTAGGGGTTACGCTTGGTTTTACCATTTTCGACGGGTTTAATAGGAGTCGTGAACAGAAAAATGCACGGATCCGGATAGACAACCGAGAACTTCAGGTGGAAAGGCAGAAGCTTATGCTGCAAAGCGATTTTGCCAATATGTGGCTTGCCTATCAAAACAATATACAACTCACTAACCTCGAAAAGGAAAGCCTGGAAAATGCGCAGATCAACTACGAGATTGCGATGGACAGGTACAAGCTGGGCGACCTTTCGGGGATTCTGTTGCGTGAAGCACAGGTAAGCCTTCTTCAGGCCGAGCAGCGATTACTCACCGCACAGTACCGCACCAAACTTTACGAAATTTCATTGTTACAGATCAGCGGAAGGATAGGGGAGTACCTGTCAACTCATTGATGCGTGCATCGCCTTGGCTGCTTTTCTGCCGTCACCCATGGCAAGGATCACTGTTGCTCCGCCCCGGACAATATCGCCGCCGGCAAAAATGGTCTCATCGGCAGTTTGCATGGTGTCTGAATTTACCACAACGGTTCCCCACGAAGTGATCTCCAGGCCCGAAAAAGAGGATGGGATCAGTGGGTTGGGCGATACTCCCACACTCACGATAACTTCGTCTACGTCCACCCAGACCGTATCCCCTTCGATCACCACCGGCTTTCTCCTGCCGGAAGAATCGGGGTCACCCAACTTCATCCGTTGCAGCAGCATCCGCTGTACATGTCCTCGCTCGTCCCCTTCGTAACGAATAGGATTGTGTAATGTCAGGAAATCTATTCCTTCTTCTTTGGCATGCTTCACTTCTTCCAGACGTGCAGGCATCTCTTCTTCCGAACGGCGGTAAACAATCATTGCTTTTTCCGCACCCAGCCGGCGAGCTGTTCGTACGGCATCCATCGCGGTATTGCCTCCTCCGATAACGGCGACTTTTTTCCCCATTTGTACGGGGGTATCGCTTTCGGGGTCTGCTGCTTGCATCAGGTTTACCCGCGTGAGGTATTCGTTACACGACATCACTCCGATCAGATTTTCGCCCGGAATATTCATGAAATTCGGCAATCCCGCACCGCTTCCGATGAAGATACCCCGATAGCCGTCGGCTTTCAACTCTTCCTGTGAAATGGTTTTCCCGATGATGCAGTTGGTGATGAACTTAACACCCATTTTTTTCAAAACATCAATCTCTATATCCACGATATCGTTGGGCAGGCGAAACTCGGGGATCCCGTAGCGGAGAACGCCCCCCAGTTCATGCAATGCTTCAAAAACCGTAACGTCGTAACCCAGTTTAATCATGTCGCCGGCAAAAGCCAGCCCGGCAGGGCCGGATCCCACGACGGCAATCTTTATACCGTTTGCCGGAGCAATCTCGGGAATGGAAATGTTGCCGCTTTTGCGTTCAAAGTCAGCGGCAAACCGTTCCAGATGACCAATAGCTACAGGCTCCTTGCCCAGTTTCAGGGTGTAAAAACATTGGCTTTCACACTGCCTTTCCTGTGGACAAACCCTACCGCAAACCGCAGGTAAGGCGCTGGTCTCTTTTAGCGCTTTAGCCGCTTCCAGCACCTCTCCACGTTCGATGTTCTTGATGAACTTGGGGATGTTTATTTCAACCGGACAACCGGTAATACAGGTGGGATTAACGCAGTCGAGGCACCGTTGAGATTCGGCTTGCGCTTGTTCCGGAGTCAGTCCCAGATTGACCTCATCGTATGTGCGGCTTCTGATTGTCGCATCCACTTCCGGCATTTTTACGCGAACGAGGTTGGTTCTCTCCTTGTTTTTTAGCGTTTTGCGCAACTCTTCGCGCCACAACTGTGCTCTTTCTGCTTGCAGATATTCTTGTGTAGGCATTTATTCTCTGTTCTTTGCTCTTTGTTACTTGTTCTTTGTTCTGATCAATTATACGCTTTCAGCCGCATCAGCATCTCATCGAAATCTACTTGATGGGCGTCAAACTCCGGCCCGTCCACGCAGACGAACTTGGTGACCCCACCCACCGTCACCCGGCAGGCGCCGCACATCCCGGTGCCGTCAACCATAATCGTGTTGAGTGAGGCAACGGTGGGCACACTGTATTTTTTCGTCAGCTCCGATACGAACTTCATCATGATTGCCGGGCCGATAGTAACGCACAGGTCAACCGGTTCGCGCAGAATTACCTGCTCCACTCCGGCAGTGATCAATCCCTTTTGTCCGTATGAGCCGTCGTCGGTCATAACGATCACTTCGTCTGAAAATTTTCGTACCTGATCTTCCAGGATGATCAGGTCTTTGTTTCTGGCGGCAAGGACGGTAATTACCCGGTTGCCCGCATTTTTCATGGCTTCAATTATCGGAAGCATGGGGGCAACACCCACACCTCCTCCGGCACAAAGGACCGTACCGAAATTTTCAATGTGCGTGGCCTTTCCCAACGGGCCGACCAAATCCGTAATATAGTCTCCCGGCTCCAGTTGGCAAACTTTTTCTGAAGATTTTCCAACCCGCTGAATCACCAGGGTTATGGTACCTTTCACGGGGTCTGATGAGGCGATGGTGTAAGGCACCCTTTCCCCTTTCTTGCCCACCCTGACCATCACAAAGTGACCGGCTTTACGGCTTCTGGCAATCAACGGGGCTTCAATCTCAAACTTGACAACTTTGTCGGAAAAATTCTCCTTCGCTATAATTTTGTTCATTCGATCTGGTAATTTTTTACAAAAATATAGATTTTAATTCAAAAAACGAGGAGATTACCCTTCAAATTGTGGTCGAAAATGTGGCAACTCCTCTTTCCCTTGCATGCTTGAACTTATACAGGTGTTATAAAAATCGCTAAACCGTTCACTGAAGCTGGATGTTTGCTGTCCTTGTTTCACCGTACGGGGAATCCCGTAAAACCTTTACGTGTCTAATATTTACTGTGTATATATGTGATAAGTACATGCGTATTTGCGGGGCATTATACACTGAAAAGAAAAATTTGTTCGTTTTAAACCAATTCATTAACTTTGTGTCGAATTACACGATTCAATTATGGGCTTGACCGGTTTTGACAGCGGGCAGAAGTGGTTTGTAAGCATGCAGTGCGTTGTTGGTTTGCACTTTAATATCAATCTTCAAAGCTATAACTGGCAATAATAACAATTACGCTCTTGCTGCGTAACCGAAGTACAGTAGGTTAATCGCTTAATCCCGGCCAAGGTGCCGGGACAGGACATCACCCGGAAGCTGTGGCTTCGAAGCGTGCCGATCAGGTGGTGCAGGCAAATCGGAGATAGGAGGGGAGAAGCTTTGGCTCCTTTCCGAAATTAAAAAGCTAAGGATGGAGTTTGGTGGTTTCAGTCGCGCTCTTTCCCTACAATTAAAATGAGACTAAGCATGTAGAAAGCAAATTAATTCCTCGTTTGGACGAGGGTTCGAATCCCTCCAGGTCCACTGAGAAATTGAGTAAAATCAAGAAAAGTCCTGATAATTATTGATTATCAGGACTTTTTGTTTTCTATAAAAGCAACTCTGCTATTATTCCAAAAGTAAACTATCGATTAGCGAATTGAAATCTTTCTTGAATTCTTCGTAAAATAAACCGGTGGCCGGCCCGGTAAATCCGGTATGTATTTTACGGACTTTTCCTTTTTTGTCGATAAAAAAAGTCGTGGGATAACTGGAGAGTTTATCAATCTCGGGAAGAACTTTTTGAACCGTGGCATCCCCCAATTGTCCGGCGAAGAGAATTTCATAATCAACATTGTATTTATTTATCAATCGGGAGAGCGTGCTTTTCGCGTAATTCAAATCATCTTTACGCTCAAATGCAAGTCCGATGATTTCCACTCCACGGTTTTTATTTTCCGTATACCAGGGAGACAAGTATTCCATTTCATCAAGACAGTTTGGACACCAGCTACCTAAAATAGAAACAATAACCACTTTGTCTTTATAGCGGTTATCATCTACAGAAACCAGTTCTCCATCGAGATTTGGAAGTGAAAAATGTAATGATTCATAGCCAGGCTTCATGTTAGTAAGCGTATAGGGGTCTGCTAAAGACGCTTGGTCATTTCTTACTCCAATCAATTTCGTAATACCGCGTGTTGTGTAAAACTGGCCATCAAAATTATCGTTATCACGAAAAGAAATTTCAATCAAATAAGGACTTAAACCGCTAAACGCCGAAAGTTGGACGCCAGTATCGGTATAATTCCCTTCCAGAAAACGCAAGTCTCCTGCGTTTGTCAGAACTGAACCGGTTACTGTGTTATTATCGGTCTTGAATACACCAACATTGCGTGTGGTATCGTTTTTCTCGTCAACAAAATGGATATCCCATTTACCATCAATTCTAATTTCAGACGGATTGGAGACAACCGGGAATCTGTCTGTCTGATTAAACTCTGCTCTAAAAGGGACACCCTGATCATTTTCAATGTAATTTTTCAGGAATCTCCCTTCGAGATTCTTTCCATTTAGTTTTGCCCTGATAAAAGCGTCGTATGCCTCAATCGGAATGGTTACTGAATCGTTGGAGAAAGTAACATTAGAAAGTTCAACTCTTTCATCCCCATTCCTAAGAACTACCGCGACAGAGTCATTCTCCATCGTTTTTACTTCGAAAATAAACGGCGTCCATTTATCCTGTACAGCCAATTCACCTCTCCAGACTCCCTCCTTTAATTTTGGAGTGTCTTGTAATGTGCACGATGCAATCAACGTGCTGATTACAATTGTTATTACTATTAATCTTCGCATAATCTTCAGTTTTACTTAAATATCCATAATTTGGTTTCAATCACATCTCCGCCTTGTGAAGCAATGGCGTCCTGATAACTTTCTTTATTTACAGTTTGTTCCTTTACCGGGTAATACAATCGCGAAGGCACACCCCCATCTCCAAACAACGGATTAAAAGTGTAAGAAACATTTTCACCTTCGACGATTCCGTTGAATACTACGTCATTTCTTTTAACCAGGAAATTCGGATACCCCGTACGGCGATATTCGCTCCAACTTTCCAAAAATTGAGTAAACAGTGCTATATACTTCTGGTTTAATACGTTTTGCTGATTTGCCGCAGGTAATGCATTTACATAATTTTGGATATCTGCCGACGGTATTCCCCATTTTTCCAACGATGCCTTAACCGCTTTCTCATAGTCGGATTGACTCCATTCATTAAATTCTGAAATCAGAAAAGCAACTTCGCTGTATTCCTGCAAAACTTCCCCGTAGTTTGCTGCGTTGTACAACGCGCCCGGCAAACTTATGTTTTGAGCCGAGAATTTACCTGCCTGGGCTTCAGTCATTCCGTAAGGTAGCCCTACAAAATTACCGGCACTGTTTTTTAGTGCATAAACGCTTAATCGCGGATCAGCTACTGGCAGTTGGGAATTTTCCCCTTTCAACAAATTGACAAAAATGTGAGAAATAGCAAAATCTTTCCGATTTGCGGTAACGGTTGCTCTATATAACGGAGCTTCGTTCGGAGCGACAGTGGAGTATTTATAAACGGCGTTATCGTCATTCGAGGTGAACACCCCCTTGTTCAACGCATCGGAAAAATGCGACTGATACAGATCCGGATTTTTAGCCTTTAGCCGGGTAGAGAAACGAAGACGAAGCGAATTCGCAAATTTTGCCCACTTACCATTATTTCCGGCATATATTATATCTGATTTACCAAAAGTTACTTCATTTGAATACTTGAGTAATGTGTCGGCGGCTTGTTTTAATTCGTTCAAGATATCCGGATAAATTTTTTCCTGAGAAGCATATTTGGGCGTAATGTTATCGGGATTTTGTTGCAACGCCTGAAAGTCGGGGTCGTTATTTCCATAAGAATTGTATGGAATATTTCCAAAAACATCGGTTAAGGCATAATACGCATACGATTTCAGGATGCGGCTAATAGCAATTTGATTAGCGTTTCGTCCGGCTCCGCTGGCAGTTACAATATCTTTCGTAGATGGATCGGTGTTCAAATCTATAATCTCCTGTAAATTATTCAGTACTTTATACAATTCACTCCAATATTCGGCCGAATAACCAAAAGGAATATCGTATCTTGATTGACTTGTATAGGTGTTTTGACTTAATTGCTGAACAAACAGTGCCGAACCACGCAACGAAACACTTTCGTTTCGAAGATTATCCACTAATTTTTTTTCTGCAGTTACAATCAACGATGTTGTTGGCACAAAAGTAGGACGATTGGGATCGATGTTTAAATCCTCGTTGATACACGACGTTAAAACAATCAAGATCAACCCTGTTATAACAGAATATATTTTTGTTACTTTCAAAGGTATCGTATGTGACTCACTTTTAATCGTGTTCTTGGGTGTAAATAATTTTGATGCTCGTTTCATATCAATAGTTATTTTTTCGTTAGAAATCAGAATCTAAAATTTAAGTTCAAACCATAAGTGATGGGGGTTGGCAGGTTTCCACCTTCAATACCTTGTACGTTTCCACCGCTGTTAGTCAGCTCGGGATCAATGATCTTGCTTGTTCTGTATATATAAAACAGATTGCGTGCGTAAAGCGATGCATTGATGTTTTGTATGAAACTTCCTTGTGGTAATTTAAAGTCATAACCCAACGTTAACTCCCTGAATTTAATAAATGTTGCATCGAAAATGTCGAACGTGGTCGGGCCGTTATAATGATTTCGTGCCCAAGCTTGTGCCGATACTTTTGTGGTGTTTTCTGCCATGTTCGAAACTGTGTATGTTCCGTCGGCATTGAATGCCACATCAGCTTTGACTCCGTCTATTATCACACCGGTTTCGCGAATGCCGTTTGCAGCAGTTTCAGGCAATATGCCGGAATACATGGCAACTTTATAGGTTTGAGAAAAGAATTTTCCGCCCACACGCGAATCGATGAGAAAACCTAGATTGAAATTCTTGAATCTGAACTGATTTTGAAAACCCCAAAGATAATTCGGCAAAACGCTTCCTAGGGGTTGTAATTGTTGGGTGCGCATGTAAAGACCATCCGAACCTACGACTTTTCGTCCATCGGGTGCAAACACGAAGTCGTAACCGAATAATTGTCCGTAACTTTCACCTTCTTGCGCAGACAAACTAACCAGGGTGGTACTTAAGTCTAGCTTTGAAACAGCATCGGAAAGCTTGACAATTTTGTTTTTATTTTTTGAGAAATTAATGATCGAGCTCCAGCCGAAATTCTTTGTTTGTACAGGATTTGCTGTAAGTGTCACTTCGAAGCCCCGGTTATTTATCTCACCGGCATTGATCAGTTTCGTTGTGTAGCCAAACGCGTCGGAAGTAGGAAGTGAAATAATCTGGTTGCGGCTTGTGTTGTTATAATACGTAACGTCCAGTCCGATCAGATTCCCGAGAAACTGCAACTGTAATCCTGTTTCAACCGACGACGTAATTTCGGGTTTCAGGTTCAGATTATTCAACTGGCTCGGTAACGTATAAGCTATATTTCCGTTTATGGCAGGAAGCGATTCGTAAACTTTATACAGTTGATAAGGATCAGTATCGTTACCTACCTGTGCCCAACCCAATCGAAGTTTTGCAAACGAAAGCCAATTGCTGTTTTTCAATCCCGATAACTCACTCAAAATAACGGAAGAGGTTAGAGAAGGATATAAATAGGAGTTGTTTCCCTTAGGCAAGGTAGATGACCAATCGTTTCGCAAAGTTCCTTCTACATAAACTGTGCTTCGCCACCCATACGAAGCGCTGCCGTAAACTGAAGCGAGTGCTTTGTCGTAAAAACCGGTTATAGGATTAATGATAGTTGACGTAGCGTTGGTTAAGCTGTAGAAATTCGGCACGATCAATCCACCCGAAGTTACCACGTCGCTTATTCTTCTCTTTCTCTGCAAGTAATTTGTTCCGATATTGGAAACAAGCGAATGGTCGCCCCAGTTTTTTGTTATTGTAGCCAATAATTCATAATTAAACTCGTTGTACTTTTGACTGTACTCAGAATAGGATGATTGAGAACGCGAATAAACGGCGATACGGTCTTGTGAGTTGTATTGATATACGTCGCCATTAATTCGTCCGGTAACAGATAACCAATCCGAGGGCGTAATTTCTATCCCTACATTACCGTACAACCTGTCGCGATCTTCTTCCAGATAACTTTCATATGCCGACCAATACGGATTATCGATATACTTTGTCCGTTCATCTTCAACGGTGTTTCTGTATCCGGTTCGGTTCCATGCACGAGGTGTGCCATCGGGACGCTTATATTCCTGTAACTTTTTATAATCAATTTGTACCATTCCCCACTGGTATGCTTCAAGTATGATGTTTCGGTTGGAAGCTCCTGTCCACGGACGCCCCAGTGACTTGTTTTTTAAATAATTAAAAGTACCAAAGAACGACACATACTTTCCATTGGTTGAACCCGAAATATTTACCGAGTTTCTGTCTAAAGATGAATTGGGAACCGTTCCGGTTACATTCCTGTTTGTCAACGACAAACGAATGGAGTGCTTGTCGGAAGACTGTGACAGTGAAATGTTGTTGGTATTGGAAACGCCGGTTTTAAAGAAATACGTCACATCGTGCTTTGGATAAACCCAAGGTTCAGGTTTTAAATAATCGCTTGGATATTCCGGATCAAGATTATACCAATGCAATACAGGCGTACCGTCTAATTTTGGCCCCCAGCTTTCGTCTGAAGCATAATCCACAATTTTGTATTCCCGCCCATCAATCGTTGCTGTAGAAAAAGTTGTATTGTAACCTCCTCCGTAAAGCTTCTGGCGCTCGGGCAAACGTGCGATATTCTCGAATTCTATTCCGGTGTTCAGTTCAATATTTATCTTCCCTTGTTCGGTTGTTCCTCTTTTGGTAGTAATGAGTATTACTCCGTTAGCAGCTCTGGAACCGTACAAGGCCGCAGCGGAAGGCCCTTTCAATACGCTTACTTCGGCAACATCATCGGGATTGATATCCTGAATGGTACTTCCCACATCTTTTCCCGCGCTTCCGTTAATGGTTAACGAGGTGTTCAAATCGGTATTGTCGAGCGGTACGCCATCAATAACATAAAGAGGCTGGTTGTTACCCGTAATTGAGTTGATTCCTCGCAATGTAACGCGCGACGATCCACCCATATTGCCTCCGCTTGAAATTACCTGAAGACCGGATACAACACCTGCCAGCGCGCTCAACGTATTGGTAGGGCGTGTTTTGAACACATCGCTTGATACACCCTGGACTGCATATCCCAAAGCTTTTTTATCTCTTTTGATCCCCAGCGCAGTAACCACCAGTTCGTCCAATAATTCACTGTCTTCTGCCATGACAACATCAATAACTGTACGGCCATTGACTTGAACCGACTGCGTTTTCATTCCAACATAACTAAACTCTAATGTTCCGTTTGAAGGAGCATTGTTCAATACATAATTTCCATCAACATCGGTTACCGTACCTGAGCCTGTTGCGCTTTGTAAACGCACAGTAGCCCCAATAACGGGATCACCGGATGTTGCGTACGTTACAGTACCTCTTATCGTGTTATTCTGAGCCGAAATAGATAAGACAAGAATACCAAACAACAACGTAAGGGTATTCTTGATTGTAAGAATTTGATTGCTTTTCATCCTTTTTGTTTTAAATGATTTTTAAAATGTTTTATTAAATACAATGTTTCCTATAAGCTTACATTACAATTATTAAGATTTTATCATCCATATATCTTTAATTTTAATTTATTTATGTTTTATTTTTTTAGTAATTATAATGATAAATACTTCTATAATAGATATTTACCAATAAGTTATGCCTGATTAGGCACGACAAAGTTTGAGAATAAAAAAGGGGGTAGGGGAGAATTGTCAGAGACACATTCGGGAGAATACAGATAACCTACAACAACAGCACGAAGTTTCGTGCAACTTGAACGTTTTTTTATTGTTGATTTGATGGATATTCACGATCATCTGTTTTTTTGACAATACAAAGGTAAAACATTTTTTTTATTTACAAAATATCATTGATATAATGTTTTTGGTGTCAATTGTGTATTTTTTCTTTAGGGGAATTTTTTTAACTTATGAGTCTAAAAAAAATATTGTTGTTGTTGAAGTATTTCACACGAAGAAAACGATTGTGTAGCTGTGCAAATAAATTCGTGGTATCAATCGTGGATATGTTTAAAGGGTTAGTGGCAATAGGTTGTATATCAGTGATGTGTTTTTTTTGAGAGTACACCCGGCGAGATTCGAACTCGCATCGTCGGAACCGGAATCCGATATTCTATCCATTGAACTACGGGTGCAGAAATTACCTGAAAGAAATATTGTTCCAGTTCAGCGTGATTGTTTCACTTTTTATAAACGGCTTAACCTCTGCTAGTTGCTCATCAGAAAGGTATCCCTCCAGATCGAGTTTCAGTGTTAACGCGTTTGAGCCGTTTTCAAATTCAGCCGAAACGGGATAAATATCCGGCAAAGATAGTGCAAATTTATAATTTTCGGAATCTTTTTTTGATGAATCGAAAAAAGATGCTGCAGAAATATGCGATAAAAGCGTTTTTGCTTCCAATTCTTTCCAATCGGTAGAGTAAAACCGGATGTTGCTGTCGCATGCTTTTCCACAAACGGTTCTAATGACGCAAATAATCTGGGTGTCGTTGATCAGCGGTAATAGTTTCAGTTGCGTTGAGCCAATTCCGGAAGTTTTTATTTTTAAAAAATCCGGTGCATAAGCCAGTTTCTCTATTTCCCCAAGGGAGTAGGGGATGACCGTTTTTCCGGTATCCACCAGAAGCATGGTTCTGTTGCCGTCCGATAATCCCGGTAAGATGGAGTTGGGCATTGTTTTAAAAACATCGTCTATTTTCTGCGGAAATGCAGAGGCGGCGATAAAAATAAATAATACGGTAACTATTTTTTTCATTGGATGTTATTGAGTGAGAATACCTATTTGATCAATGGATACACCTGGTTTTCCACCTTCTGTCCCGATAATGGTTTCGAACCGGAAAAACCTTGCCTTCAGGTCATTATCGAACCTTACAAATTGTGGAATAGGATTGTTTTTGATGTTGCTGAACTCACCTTTTTTCAATCCGGTCCATGTCTTTCCATCGTCGCTCATGCTGAAAGCATAGTTGAAGACCGCTTCTTTTTCACTGATGGGTTTGTAGGTGAAGCCTTTAACGGAAACAACCTCGCCCATATCCACAATCAACGGGCTGTGGCTTTTGACGGTCCATTTTTCTTTGGACACGTCGCTCAGCTTCAATTCGCCGGATGTTTCTGAAATCTGAGGGGCGCGATAAGCACCTACGGCAAGGATATGAGCTTTTTCGCGGGTCTCGGTGACGGTTACCCGGATCCTGGAAGGAGCGCAATCATCAAATTTAAGCAATCGCTTGTATCCGATGGTAGTCCCTTCTGCCAGTTTTTTCCATTCATTGTGAATAAATCCTTCCACTTTAAACACCTCCACGCGTTGACCTTTTTTAATGTCTTCCTGCAACATCACGGTGTTGACGGTGTCGCCGGTTACGGTAAATTCCCTGAATTCTCCGTTGTTGGCGGTCCAGGCAGTGTTTCCGGTATTTATCCTGTTGTTTTCAAAAGTACTCCTGATGTATGCGCCAAATTCTTTCAGCCTAGCCACATCCGCTTCGTGCAGTAAGCCGCGTTTGTCGGGAGGAATATTCAGCAGGAGGACCGAATTCATCCCAACCGATTGATAATAGATATCGACCAGCTGCTGCAGCGTCTTCACCTGGTGGTCCTGCTCAGGATGATAAAACCATCCCGGACGAATGGAAACATCCACTTCCGAAGGGTACCAATAGAGTTTTTTAGCTTCGCCAATAAGGTTGCGGCTACCTAAATCCTTGGACATGGGGTTGATGTCCAGCCGGTTGTTTTCTGCGATAACGGCCTCGTTAATGTCCGGGTTCAGAGGGGTTACGCTCCACTCCGTTTCGCGTCCCAGCCCCGATTCATTTCCAACCCAACGGACATCGTTGCCCATAATGGCTTTCACTGCTTTGGGCTGAAGACTGTCTATCACCTGGTAAAAACGCGTCCAATCGTAAACCTGGCGTTTTCCGTTCGGGCCTTCGCCGTTAGCACCGTCGAACCAGACTTCGTGAACTTCACCATAATTGTTCAGTAATTCTTTCAACTGTTCCACAAACATCGCATTGTATCGTGGGGAATCACCGTAACTTTCGGCGTTTCTGTCCCACGGTGAGAGATAAACCCCGAACTTCATTCCGTACTTGTCACAGGCATTCTTTACTTCGCGGACAACATCGCCGTTCCCGTCTCTCCACAGCGATGACCGTACGGAGTGCCTGGTGGTTGCCGTGGGCCAGAGACAGAACCCGTCGTGATGTTTGGCCGTGAGAATAATCATCTTGAATCCGGCTTCCTGAAGGGAAACAACCCACTGTTCCGCGTTAAAATCTGTCGGGTTAAAAAGAACCGGATCTTCTTTTCCTTCACCCCATTCACGGCCAGTAAAAGTGTTCATCCCGAAGTGAATGAATGCTGTCAGTTCCAGCTGTTGCCACTCGTATTGCTGGTCGGTTGGAGTGAGGTGGGCCGCCAGTTTTATTTTCTGTTCGGGTGTAATATTTTCGGGGAAAGCCAGTTCTTTTACGAAGTACTTTTTGTCTTTAGAAACGCACGAGGAAAACACGGCGAAAATAAGTAAAGCGACAAAAACTGTTTTTTTCATATCTGTATAATCCGTTTTTTGAAATATCCACAAAGTTAAGCTGTTTTGAGAGAACTGCAAATAAAAAAGCCATCCCGCTCAGGATGGCTTCAGGTGATTTTTTCGAACTCCTTCTTACTTAACGGCAGCAGCGGCAGCTTCAACCAAAGTGTCGGCAGCAGCAGCGGCAGCGGCAGCAGCGATGCTGTCAGCTTTAGCCTGTTCTACAGCGGCGATGCTATCTAATCTAGCCACTTCAGCAAGGCTGTCTAATCTGGCTTTTTCAGCTTCAGCTTGTTTGTTTGTGCAAGAGGCAAATCCAAGGGTAGCTACCAAAGCTACAAATAATAATACTTTTTTCATTTTTTCAATAATTTTAAACGATCAATAATACTTGGTTTTAAAAAAACTGTGCAAAGTTATATTGTTTTTATGTTATATAACATGTTTATCGAAAAAAGTATAGTTAAATAATATTAAAAATCGTCGGTCGGTTTTGTTCAATGGTTATGAGGCTCCAGTCCTTTTTCCTGCGTGGCGTGAACAGTCCTTTCCAGATGCGGTTTTCACGTAACAGCAGGCTTTTTGGAAGCAACAGTTTCTCAGTTATATAAAAACCGTTTAATGCTTTTTTTCGGAGTTTTCTCAAACTCTTTTTCAACTATTATCAGAGAGCTGATCCTCTCGTAATTGGCCACCTGTTTGTTTAAAACACCTTTGTTATCATCCATGATCTGCGGCAGTTGACCGGCAGTAAGGCCGCTCGCTTCCAAGGCGGCAAAGTCGGGATAAACCAACGCCACCAGTTTGTTTTCTCTTTCAACGACGAGGCTTTCTGCTACATACGGGAGGTTGTTTAACTTCGCCTCAATCTCTTCCGGATAGATGTTCTGTCCGCTTGGCCCGAGGATCATGGTTTTGATGCGCCCTTTAATAAAGAGCCTTCTGCCTCTCATAATGCCGGAATCGCCCGTTTTCAGCCATCCGTCTTTGGTGAATGCGGCTTTTGTGGCTTCCGGGTTTTTGTAGTAACCCTTCATCACATTTTCTCCACGAACCTGAATCTCTCCCGGTACATTTTCCGGATCGGGAGAATCAATTCTCGCTTCCATGATGCCCGCCAGAACAGAACCGCAGGAGGTGGGAACAAATTCATAGTGGTGGTCGTAAGAGATCAGTGGGGCACATTCTGTCATTCCGTAACCTACGGTAAAGGGAAATTTTATTTTGTAGAAAAACGCTTCAATATCCTTTCCCAAAGCTGCTCCGCCAATGATTACCTCCCTGAAATTTCCACCCAGGGAATCGATGAGCGATTTTCTTATTTTGCTGTAGATCATGTTGTTTATTCCCGGGATTTGGAGCAGTGTTTTCATGATGGGCTTGTCGACAATCGGAAGAATCCTCTTTTTGTATATTTTTTCGAAAATAAGTGGAACAGTAATAATGATGTTCGGCTTGATTTCCTGAAACGCCTTAATAAGATTTTGCGGCGAAGGAATAATATCAAGGAGCGTAACGTGAACACCTGTAGAAAGGGCATATAGAAAATCGAATGCGCACCCGTAAGCATGAGCCATTGGCAGGAACGCCAAATCCCTTTCACCTGGGAAAAGCAGCTCAAGGGTATGTGCATAGGTGATGTTTCCGGCAAAATTATTCGCAGTGAGCATGACCCCTTTGCTAAACCCGGTGGTTCCCGATGTGTAATTCAGACAGATAACATCATCGTTGTCCACGTCAGCATAAACAACATCTTCCGGGTGAAACCCGGCGGGGTATTTTTTTGCAAAAAGAGCATCTATTTTGCCGGCAAGATTTCTTGTTTTTTTATTTTCGCTTTGAAGCAAGTTAAATGACGGAAGCGAAAAAACAGGAAGCTTAATATTGCCTTTGTCCAGGTTCTCCCAAATATTTTCGTTAATAAAGATACATTTCGATTCACTGTGAGCAATGATATGCTCTATGCTCTCGGGATTGAATTCGTGCAAAATAGGTACGATGACAGCTCCATAAGTGAAAGTAGCCAGAAAGATAACCGACCAGCTGGTGTGGTTCTTTCCGATCAGCGCAACCTTATCTCCTTCTTCTATTCCAAGCTCTTTAAACAGGATATGAATCCGTGCAATTTTTTCCGCTAATTGGCCGTAGGATAAAGTCTCCTGATCTTTGTAGTTGGACAGCGCAGGTAATTCCCAGTTCGTCTTAAAACTTTCTTCGTAAATCTTTATGAAGTTCTGTTGTATCATTATTTTTGCACAAATATTTAAGTTGTGTGCAAAAATAATACGAATTTATAGATTGACAAAGAAATACTACCGCTAAATTGAGGCAAATTTTGTATTTTTGCGGTTTGGAAACGAGGCTTTTTATATAAATATTCAATATTCGCGTGTGTTACGATAACAGATAAATCGTTTAAAGTTGTACATTGGCAATAAACACGAGCGAAACTTAAACATTTCTATTCATGATCGATCAAACTGTTTTTGAAAATAAAACGGCTGCATATTATACATTGGGTTGCAAACTGAATTTTGCGGAAACGTCTGCTATCGGCAAGCAATTGCTTCATGCCGGAGTATTGCGTGCCCGGAAAGGGCAGAAGGCTGATATTTGTGTCATAAATACCTGTTCCGTTACGGAACTGGCCGACAAGAAAGGGCGTCAGGCCATTCGGAGAATGATTCAAAGCCATCCCGGCGCATTTGTAGTGGTTACCGGTTGTTACGCCCAGCTCAAACCCGATGAAGTTGCCTCCATCGACGGTGTGGATTTGGTGTTGGGGTCGGAACAGAAGCTGGATGTTATCCGTTATCTGGATGATTTGAAGAAAAAAGACAAGGGAGAAGTTGTTACGTCTAAAACGCATAGAATCAGGACTTTTGTTCCCTCTTGCTCTGCCGACGACCGCACGCGGTATTTCTTGAAGGTACAGGACGGATGCGATTACTTCTGTTCATTTTGCACCATCCCTTACGCTAGGGGAAGGAGCCGCAACGGCTCCATTGCCGATCTGGTTAAACAGGCACAGGATGTGGTGGTACAGGGAGGAAAGGAGATCGTGCTTACCGGTGTTAATATCGGAGACTTCGGACATACTACCGGCGAAACATTTTTCGATTTGATAAAAGCCTTGGATGAAGTGGAAGGCATCGAACGGTTTCGCATCTCGTCCATCGAGCCCAATCTGTTGACGGATGAGATTATTGATTTTGTGGCGGGCTCAAAACGGTTCGCACCCCATTTCCACACTCCGCTGCAAGCTGGCAGCGATGCCGTTTTGAAACTGATGAAGAGAAAATACGACACGGCATTGTTCCGTCGCAAGGTGGAAAGAATAAAATCTGCCATGCCGCACGCGTTCATCGGTGTGGATGTGATTGTGGGGCTTCGCGGTGAAACGGACGCGTATTTCGAGGAAGGCCGGGATTTTATTGAGTCGATCGACTTCTCACAGCTGCACGTCTTTACTTATTCCGAACGTTCCGGAACGCAGGCCCTGGAAATTGGGCACGTCGTAGACCCGCGCACCAAACACAACCGGAGCAAGGAACTGCACGACATCTCCGACCGTAAGTTGCGTAGTTTCTACGAATCACAAAAGGACGGTTTCAGAAAAGTGCTTTTCGAACACACGCGGCACGGAAATAGGATGCACGGATTCACTGAGAATTACGTGAGGTTGTATGCGGATTATAACCCGTTGCTCGTAAATAAGATAACCGGTGTGAAAATAGGAGAGTATAACGAAGACGAAATGGCTATGGAGGCTGTTTTTGGAGAATAATTCGCAAAAGGATGACCGGGAAAAACAGAAAAGGAATCGGGTTTTACCCACTTTACGGCGCAACGTACCTTATGGCAATGCTTCCGTTCCGGGTATTGTATATCCTTTCCGATGTTCTCTATATAGTGGTGTATTATCTGGTCGGTTACCGGAGAAAGATTGTCCGAAAAAACCTTCTGCGTTCCTTTCCTCGAAAGAAAGAGGAAGAGATACTGCAGATCGAGAAGAAATTTTACCGACACCTGTGTGATTACTTTGTGGAAACTGTAAAAACCTTGCGTATCTCCGAAAAAGAAATTCGCAAGCGCATGGTTTTTAAGAACCCTGAGATTGTCAACCGGCTCACCAAAGACGGGAATACCTGCCTATTAAGCTTGGGGCATTACGGAAATTGGGAGTGGGTGCCCTCAATAGCGTTGTATCTGTTGCCCGGAGTAGAGCCGGGACAGGTGTACAAGACCCTGAAGTCAAAAGCTTTTGATGAGCTTTTTCTGAAGATCCGCTCCCGGTTCAATCCTCTATCCATTGAGATGAAGACGGCCTACCGAACCATCATTCGCAAGAGAAATGAGGGTCAGGCTATGGTTATCGGATTTTTAACGGATCAACGGCCGCGAAAACACAACAACGAATACTGGGCTACATTTTTAAATCAGGATACGTTGTTGCAGACCGGTATGGAACGAATTGCCCGCCAACTAGGGTTGGCAGTGGTCTACCTCGACATCAAAAAGGTGGAACGAGGGCATTATGTGGGGAATTTTTCGGTAATCACGGCAGATGCAAGCGCCGAGGAAGAATTTACTGTAACGGAGAAATATACCCGGAAACTGGAAGAAACGATATTGAACGATCCGGCATATTATTTATGGTCGCATAATAAATGGTCCCGGTCGAAAAAGCAAGAAGCATGAAGACATCGGTAGTGATATTGAACTGGAACGGACGCAAATTACTGGAGCGGTTCCTGCCGGTGGTGTTGCAACACACGTTGGATCACCAAACCGAAGTGGTGGTTGCCGACAATGGCTCTTCCGACGATTCGGTTGATTTTCTAAACACCCGTTTCCCGCAGGTGCCACTCATTGTCCTCGATAAGAATTACGGCTTTGCGGAAGGGTATAACAAGGCATTGCGGCAGGTTGACGCGGAATACGTGGTATTGCTGAATTCCGACGTAGAAACTACCGAAAACTGGCTTTCAACCATGATCAGCTACCTGGATGAGCACCCCGGTGTCTCTGCCCTCCAACCCAAGATCCTGGCACAAAGAAACAAGACCGGGTTTGAATATGCCGGCGCTTGCGGCGGTTTTCTGGACAGGTTCGGTTATCCTTTTTGCCGGGGAAGGATCCTCGACAACGTGGAGCAGGATAGGGGCCAGTACGATACGGTAATCCCGGTGTTTTGGGCCACCGGAGCCTGCCTGTGTATCCGCCGGAAAGATTATTTCGAAGCAGGTGGCCTCGATGCGCGGTTTTTCGCGCACATGGAAGAGATCGATCTTTGCTGGCGGCTGAATGCGCGTGGAAAAAGAATCGAATGCCTGCCGCAATCGGTGGTTTATCATGTGGGTGCTGCATCGCTGGAGAAAGAGAACCCGAGAAAAACCTACCTTAATTTCCGGAACAACTTGTTGATGTTGTACAAGAATGCCCGCATAAGGAGCCTGCTTGTTGTTTTTACCGTCCGGTTGATTTTAGATGCGTTGGCTTTTTTGCATTTATTATCTATGGGAAAGTTCGACAATGCTAAATCGGTTATTGAAGCACACAGGGACTTCTTCAGGATGATGCCCGGTTTCCGGCACGATCGCCGCGAAAATTTAAAACAAAGATTGGTTACCGATATTCCTACAAAGTTCAAAAGCAGTATCTTGTGGAATTATTACGTGAAGAGAAAAAAAACGTATAGCGACTTACCACTCACTCCTGTCACTCAAAATTAAAACTCAGTACGATCATCCGTTGCGTGGCTCTGGCCAGTGAAAGCGGGTATTTTATCAATTCCTTGTCAGTCAGGTCGGATCGGTCCTTTTCGAGCATGTCGTTCAGTCCGAAACAGAATTTGAGCTCGGGGCAAAGGTTGAAGTAAGGCAAATAAAAATCGCAACCTATACCGATTTCAACTCCGTAATCGTAGGGTTTCAGTAAGATTGGTTGATTTTTTCGCGAGGCCAGCTCGATACTGCCGTAGGTTCCCGCCACAAGGTAAGGTCGGTAATTGTTAATGCGGGTGGACACCAGTTTCACCTGCAGGGGCAGGGTAACATAATTGTTCCTTAAGCCTGTTTTAAACGTTTCGCCCGAAGCCTGTTCCTTAAATACAAGATTCTTGCTTCCCAGATGCAATGTGGGGATTGCCCGCAGGTTCATAAAACGGTTCAGGTACAAATCGGTAATGATTCCCACGCTAAATCCCGGTGAATAGGACGGGATTTCTGAAAACCATACCTCGCCGTTTTCATCCGTGTGTCCCGATTGTGTCAGCATCAGGTCTTGCGTATGCACCCCTATCGTAAATCCCAGGTGAAAGATCTTATGGTCGGCGTATGGCCGGTTCTGCAGTTTCTGTTGTTGCCCGTATGTTGGGTCAGACAAGGCCGAAAGCACAATAACCAGAAGGAATATCTTTCTCATTACAATTTAAACGATTTTAAAGCAAGGTTATTATAAACGGAATGAAAAAAATCTCCCCGGGATTGTATCTTATTTAGAAATCGTAAAAATAGCACCTCGTTAGTAACGATAAAGATATAGATAATCAGCTAGATAGCTTGTTTTTTTGATTTGAACCATAAAAAGAACAAATATTTGTCCCAAACTAAGTGCAAAACAAAGTTTCTTGTTTTTAAAAAACTATGTATCTTTGTGCAGAGTTTTATGGAAATAAAATAATCACACAACATTAACTAACAAATTATTTATTATGGCTTACGTAATTAATGAAGATTGTATTGCTTGTGGAACCTGTATAGATGAATGCCCGGTTGAGGCAATCTCTGAAGGTGATATCTACGTGATTGATCCCGATGTTTGTACCGATTGCGGTACTTGTGCAGAAGTTTGCCCTACAGAAGCAATTCATCCGGCTTAACATATACCGGAAAAGAGGTAAAAAGGCTGATCGGAATACTCCGGCCGGCCTTTCTTTTTTTTGTGAAACGGCAACAAAAAAAGCACCACCTTTTCGGGTAGCGCTTTTTGCGTATGTGTTAATAAACGATTATCCGTTTACTTTTGCCATATGTGCAACCAGGTCGAGTACTTTGTTTGAGTAACCCCACTCGTTGTCATACCAGCTGATTACTTTAACGAAAGTCGGGCTTAGTTGGATACCTGCTTTTTCGTCAAAGATTGACGTGCGTGCATCACCGATAAAATCGGAAGAAACCACGTCGTCACTAGTGTAACCGAGGATGCCTTTTAATTCACCTTCTGAAGCTTCTTTCATAGCAGCGCAGATTTCTGCGTAAGATGTTTCTTTTGCCAGACGTACAGTCAGGTCAACTACAGAAACGTTCAGGGTAGGAACGCGCATGCTCATACCGGTCAGTTTTCCGTTCAGTTCGGGAATAACTTTTCCTACTGCTTTGGCTGCTCCTGTGGAAGATGGGATGATATTGCCCGATGCTGCGCGGCCGCCTCTCCAGTCTTTAGCGGATGGGCCGTCAACAGTCTTTTGAGTGGCTGTTGTAGAGTGAACGGTAGTCATCAAACCTTCGAGAACGCCGAATTTGTCGTTCAGTACTTTAGTGATAGGAGCCAGACAGTTGGTCGTACATGAAGCGTTTGACACAAACTGCTCACCTTTGGTATAGGTGTTTTCGTTAACGCCACATACATACATGCGTGTGTCGTCTTTAGAAGGAGCCGACATAACCACATATTTTGCACCTGCATCAATATGGCCCTGAGCTTTGTCTTTAGAAAGGAATAAACCGGTAGATTCAACAACGTAATCCGCACCAACTTCTCCCCATTTCAAATCAGCCGGGTTTTTTTCAGCTGTTACGCGGATGGTTTTTCCGTTTACCACCAAATGGCCGTCTTTCACATCAATCGTTCCGGTGAACTGGCCGTGAATAGTATCGTATTTCAACATATATGCGATGTAATTTACATCAAGCAAATCGTTGATTCCTACCACCTGAATGTCATCTCTTGTTTGAGCTGCCCGGAAAACCAAACGTCCGATACGTCCGAATCCGTTGATACCTACTTTAATCATAATTTTTTGAATTTTTATTTGTTAAGAATGTTCCTAAATACTATCTTTCTAATCAAGTTGCAAAAATACGAAATGTTTTTATTTTAACGAAATTATTTGTATCAAAAAACTGTAATTTTTTGATTTTGAGATCGTCGAAATAAACTGATGCGTTACTTCCGGTGAGTAACCGTTGCTTGTAGTCAAGAAGCCTGATTACCGCGTTAACAGAAAAAGTGAGAAGGCTGCCGTTACCACCCATAATGTAACGCCCAACAGAAAACACCGGGTTCCCGACTGTTTGATTTGATGGAGGGTGATGTTGGAACCGATGAGAAACAGTGCGACAACCATTGCCCTTCTTCCCAGCCAGCTGAAATGGGCATAGCTGGACTCAAAAGCAGGAAAAATATTGGCAAAGAATATGGCTGCCACAAAGAGCAGGATAAACCAGGGGAATTTGATTGAACGCTTGTCGCCGTTTTTGCTGAAAAAAGCCAGCACGATGGAGAGCGGGATAATCCATAAGGCACGTATCAGCTTCACCGTAGTGGCCACCTGCAGTGCCTTCTCTCCGTAGATGGCTCCTGCTCCCACTACCGAGCTGGTATCGTGTATGGCGATGGCTGCCCAGTTGCCGAAAACTTCCTGGCTCAACCCGAGCCGTTGCCCGATAAAGGGAAAAAGCAGCAGGGCTATGGCGTTCAGGACAAACACCACGATCAGGGCAAACGAATTTTGATAATTCTCACTCTTGATGATGGGTGCCACAGCCGCAATGGCACTTCCTCCGCAAATTGCCGTCCCCGCGGCAATCAGCAGTGTTGTGTTTTTTTCAACCTTCAAGAGCCTGCCAAGGACAATCCCGCCGGTCATCACCAGGGATACTGAGATGAGCGTCTGTACGAAGCCACTTTTTGACGCAGTGATCACTTCTTCCAGTCCCATCCCGAAGCCCAGGAGAACAATCGATACCTGTAGAACCCTTGAGGTATACCGGTGAATGGAATCGTGCCTGATTCCCAAAAAAGAAAAAACAATGCCTATGCAGAGTGCAACCGCCGGTGAAACAAAAGGTAGAAAACAAAAACAGATAACCACCCAATAAAGCCAACTTTTATTATTCATTCCGATACTTTAAGGCGACAAAAGTAGTATCGTTGTATAATATAAACAAATGCTTTATTCTTATAATGTATAACTATATGTTATAATTAAGGAGGAAATTTTCAAACAGTTCAACCTGGCGGCTTTTATGTCCCAGCTTGTAGGCTATGCGGAATTGGCGAGGAATGGAAAATCCGGAAACCTTTAATTTTACAAGGGTTTTCAGTTGCAGTTCGCCGGAGACCGCTTTTTCCGATACAATAGCCACGCCATCGAAATCGAGCAGGAAATTTTTTATGGACTCCGTGCTGCCCAGGTGGATGGGTGTATGGAAGTGTTCACTATCTATCCCGTGCCGGGAAAAGGCCTCTTTTATGACTTCCAGTGTGCCGGAACCCTGTTCCCTTAACACCATCGGGAGTCGCGACAGCTCGTCTTGGATGATGGTTTCCCGTTTAGCATAAACACTTCCGGAGCCGGTGACCACGATCAGTTCATCGTCGAGAAACTTTTTATACCGGATATCCGATTGGGATGAGGTGTTTTCTACAAGCGCTATGTCCACGCTGTTCTCCATCAACTGTTTCTCCATTTCAAACGAATTCCCGTTCATTAAATGGATTTTAATCGTTGGATACCGCTTATGAAACGATGCGATCACTTTGGGTATCACATATTGTGCGATGGTCGAGCTCGCACCTATTCTGAACTCGCCGGCAACGGTGTTTTGCAGTTCCCCTACCTCAAAATCGAGCTCACGGTACTGCCGGTCGATCAGCTTAAACGTGTGGTATACTTTCTCTCCTGCCCGCGTCAGGTAAATCTTGTTGCCTTTACGTTCGAAAAGGTTGGTGTGATACCTCTCTTCCAACTCTTTGATGTGCCTTGTTACCGCAGGCTGACTGATGTTTAGCTCATCGGCTGCTTTCGAGAAACTGAGGTTTTCTACCACTGAAATAAAAACGGTGTCCCTGTAATCCATTCGTTCCATTCTGTTATTCCAACGCTTCCTGCAATCAGAATTTTAAACCGTGTAAAATTACAATTTTAAACGAACATACGGAAACAGCCTCTTCATTCATGCTTGTCTTCAGGTTTTGCCCTTTTTCCGTCATTTTTACTATCTTTGTGCTCCGTTACTAAAGGTCGGGTTGAAAAATGTTGATTTATATCGACTTAGAGGGACGGGACATTGATAAAATATTGAATAAACTGACTAAAAACAGATATGGCTGACGATAAAAAAATTATTTTTTCCATGGTGGGGGTAAGTAAAACGTTCCCTCCCCACAAACAGGTGTTGAAGGATATCTACCTCTCCTTCTTCTACGGTGCCAAGATTGGCATCATCGGGCTGAACGGTTCCGGTAAATCTACCCTGCTGAAGATTATTGCTGGGATTGAAAAGGAGTACCAAGGCGAAGTAGTCTCCGATAAAAGTTTCTCGGTGGGATACCTGGAACAGGACCCGAAACTGGATGAAGACAAATCGGTGATCGAAATCGTTCGCGAAGGAGTGCAGCCGGTGATGGACCTGCTGGCGGAATATGAAGAGATCAACCTGAAGTTCGGATTGCCCGAATATTACGAGGACGAGGAAAAGATGAACAAGCTGTTCGACCGCCAGGCAGAATTGCAGGACAAGCTGGATGCCGTCGACGCGTGGAACATCGATAATCGCCTGGAGCGTGCGATGGATGCCCTTCGCTGTCCGCCTGAAGAACAGCCGGTCCGTGAACTTTCAGGAGGTGAACGCCGCCGGGTGGCACTGTGCCGCCTGCTACTGCAGGAACCCGACGTGTTGCTTCTCGACGAGCCGACCAACCACCTCGATGCCGAGTCGATCGACTGGCTGGAGCAGCATTTGCAGCAGTACAAGGGAACGGTGATCTGTATCACGCACGACCGTTACTTCCTCGACCATGTGGCGGGCTGGATTCTCGAACTCGACCGCGGTGAGGGAATCCCCTGGAAAGGGAACTACACCTCGTGGCTGGAGCAGAAAACCAAACGGATGGAACAGGAAGAGAAGCAGGTGAGCAAGCGTCGCAAAACGCTGGAACGGGAGCTGGAATGGATCAACCTGGCGCCCAAGGCGCGCCAGGCCAAAGGAAAAGCACGTCTGAACTCGTACGAGCAACTCCTGAACCAGGATCAGAAAGAGCGTGAGGAGAAACTGGAGATTTTTATTCCCAACGGCCCCCGGTTAGGAAACAAGGTGATTGAAGCTAGAAACGTGAAGAAAGCCTTTGGTGACAAGCTGCTGTTCGACAACCTTAACTTCATGCTTCCACCCAACGGGATCGTTGGCGTTATCGGCCCCAACGGTGCTGGAAAAACCACCCTTTTCCGATTGATACAGGGAATGGAGACCCCGGACAATGGCTCGTTCGAGGTGGGAGAGACCGTTGTTACGGCTTATGTGGATCAGGCTCACGAAGCCATCGATCCCGGTAAGACCGTCTATCAGGTGGTGTCCGGTGGATTGGAGTTTGTACGCGTGGGGGGCAAAGAGGTGAACTCCCGGGCATACCTGTCGCGATTCAATTTCTCGGGAGCGGACCAGGAAAAACTGTGCGGTGTTCTTTCCGGCGGTGAACGAAACCGTCTACACCTGGCATTGACACTCAAAGCTGGGGCAAACGTACTGTTGCTCGACGAGCCGACCAACGATATCGACGTGAATACCCTCCGTGCACTGGAAGAAGGGCTGGAAAACTTTGCCGGATGTGCCGTGGTAATCTCGCACGACCGTTGGTTCCTGGACCGTATCTGTACCCATATCCTTGCGTTTGAAGGAAATTCAGAAGTATTTTATTTCGAGGGTTCCTATAGCGAGTATGAGGAGAACAAGAAAATGCGCCTAGGCAACGTAGAGCCGAAAAGGGTACGCTACCGGAAGCTGTAAACAGAAAATTAAGAATGAGGAAGTTTCTGATTCTGTTTTTCTTGCCGGTATTAAGCCTGCCAGTACTTGCTCAATACAAAGAGGTCAGTGGGGTAGTTATCGATGCGCAGTACAACACGCCGGTCCCCTACGCCGCGATCTTTGTGGAGCATACCAAGATCGGAGTAGTGGCCAGTAATGTGGGTGAATTCTCACTTCAGGTACCCGATTCATTGAAGAATAACCGCCTGGTGAGTGTGGGAGAAGGGTATAGCCTGACTTACCTCTTGCCGGAGGACTATGGGCATGCTCCGCTTCGCATCGCGCTGGTGCCCCAGGACCGTGAGACGGCACTGTTATCGCCGCCGGGCGGCGCTGCCGTGAAACCCGGGAAGGTCGTATCGTTGCTGAGCAAGGCGGCCCGGTTTGTGATGGACGACTGGATCCCGCTGGGAAACCCGGAGACCAACACGTTCGATTTTGGCAGGATCCAGACTCTTCCCACTTACAATCCCGTCGAAGGCGTCCGCCTGCGGGCGGGAGCAGCATCCAATTCGCGCCTGAGTCCCCATTTTTTTATGAAGGGATACTTGGCTTATGGTTTTAAAGACCAGCAGTTCAAGTACCGCGGAGAAGCCGTCTGGTCGTTCGATAAAAAAGCCTATCATGAGGACGAATTCCCCAAAAACAATATGCGCCTGGTGTATGAAAACGATCTGTTCTCCCCCGGCGAGATGCACCCGCGTTCTCTAAACGACCTGTTGCTGATTACCTACCGGAGGTCGGTTAATGAAGCGACGTACCGCAACTTTGCCGAGATAAACTACGAGAGGGAGTACAAAAACGGTCTTGCGCACACCTTCTGGTGGCGAAAATCGAGGTTGATCCCGCAGGGAGAACTGGAGTTCCGGAGGAGTTCCGACGCCGGGCTTACCGCATACGATGGGCTGGACACTTCCGAGGGTGGGGTGCTGCTGCGGTACTCTTTCGAAGAGGCCTATTTACAGCAAAAACGCAAACGAAAACCTGTCGATGTGACAAGTCCCGTCTTTTTTCTTTCACACTCCATCGGCTTCGTACATTTACCCGAAGGTGGTGCTGCATACCACAGAACGGAGTTCTCCGCACAAAAACGTTTCTACTTGGGTTACGCCGGACGACTGGATGCCGTGGGGGAATTTTCAAAAGTGTGGGACGCAGTGCCCTTTCCGCTACTAGTCTATCCCAACCAACGATATAAACATCATATCGAGAACAACGCGTTCTTCCTGAACCGGGCCCTGGAGTTTGTTGCCGATGAGCAGTATACGATTCGGACGACTTTTGTAGGCGATGATTTCCTGTTGGCAAAGATCCCACTGCTGGACGATCTGGGAGCAAAAGAGTTGATCTCGTTGCGCGCTTCTTACGGTAGGCTGAGCAGCAAAAACGACCCGTTGCTTTCCCCCTCTTCTCTCATCTACGATTTTCCGCCGGTATCCTACCGGTACGGCTCAGCCCCCTATGTGGAGGGAACCGTTGGAATCACGAATCTCCTGGGACTTTTGCGTGTGGAATACGTTCATCGGTTCACGTATCGCGATCATCCCGGCGCTTTACTGGGCAGGGTGCGGGTTGACGTGACATTGTAAGAATTTTTTTATATCTTTGAGATTGCATATGGTACGTATTATCATACATATCGTAGTAATCACAATCGGCGTTTTTTTCCTGGGAGGCTGTAAACCCCAGCCCGAAGCGCCGCAGTTGCTGGCAGATGCCCAGCGCTTTATGGAAAATAACCCCGACAGCGCCATGCTGCTGATCGATTCCCTTTTCTATCCTGAAAAAAGCCTCCGCCACGAGGATTATATGCGTTATTTGGTGTTGCACGTGCAGGCACGTTACAAAACAAACCGCCCTGTTGCTGATGATACGTTGGTTTTCCGGGCGCGTGACCATTATTCCGACCGACTTGATAAAGAACCCCGCATGGCCGCCCTGGCCTGGTTCTATAGCGGCTGCGTATATCGTGAGCGGGGAGATTACGAAAAGGCTATGCTGCATTATAAAAAGGCGGAAACATATGCCACGGGAACAGCCGATACCGCTTTGCAAGGGTTGATACAATATAATCTGGGAGATTTATTTGCGGTGCAGGATTTATTTTCCAAAGCACAGGAAAACTATAAAGCGGCAGCGCGATTTTACGGTGAACATCCCGAAAAAGAGGCTTATAGTTTAAGTGCTGTGGGGCGGATGTTCCTGCTGGACAAAAATCCCGACAGCGCATTTTTTTATTTTCAAAAGGGACTGAATTCCGCAAAATCGACTAATGATGAAATATTGCAAAGTTTATTGGCACAAAATATTGGCGTGGCTTATCAGCAAACAGGACAGTATACCGAGGCGGAAAGATATTTCCGTCAATCCTGGCAATATGACCCGGACAAGAAAGACCCGGCCCGAAACTATTTGAATTTCGCAGAATTATATTCGCAAATGGAACGGCAGGATTCGGTTGCCTTTTATACCGGAAAATTGAAGAACAGCATTGATTCAACGGATAACAATTATACCAAGGCAAGCGCTTACAGGTTTTTGGCTGAGTGGGAAAAAGCAAGGGGTAATGACAATGACGCATTCGGTTATCAGAACAAACGGATACATAGCCTTAACCGGATCATGGACGATCGGAAAGATCAGTCGGTTTACGAAATAGAGCAAAAATACAATTATGAGCAACAGCAGAACCACTATAATCAACGGTTTATCCGTTTTCAGCAATTGCTGATGATGTTGATGGGTGTTTTGCTGGTCGTGGCAATCGCCTTTTTGTTTCTCTTCTGGCGGATGTTGAGGGAAAAAGCGGCTAATCTGAGAATACAGGAAAATGTAAATACGTTGCGAAAAACCACGAGAGACCTCTTGTCCGCGGGGAAAGAGAGTGAAACGGCATTGGAAGAAGCGTTGCATTGGAAGTTGGATGTGTTGAAGAATACAATGCACCTGAGATACATGATGAGCGAAAGGGAACAAAAAACTTATCAACCTTTATTTGATAGCCTGGATAAGATTCTATTCGATCAAAACACAAAGACGCCTTGGATGGATATACGACAAACCGTGGAACACCTTAATCCCTCACTAAGACTTTTTATAAGGCAGCAATATCCTACACTTTCTGAAACCGAATATAATGTGTGTCTGTTGTCGTATGCCGGCCTGAGCGTACAGGAAGTCGCTTTTGTCCTCAATCAGAGCGAGCATACCGTTTACAAGGCCCGGACCAGGCTCAATAAAAAGATAGGCACCGATTTCTACTCGGTGCTGCGGAAAGCCTGCTTGACCTTCAACCTCACTCGTTAAAATTTTGTACCGTCTTGTATCCTTATGGTAATTATATTTGGTTATCAGGGGATTATCTCTACGACTGTAGTTAAATTCTTGTATCTCTCAATATCCTGTTTCGCAAGAGAAATATATTATTTAGATTTGGGGCAGATATTTCATAATAGTACCATCATGAAAATGAAGAAAATCGTATTGTGTGCACTGTGTGCCGGATGGATGTTTTTCCCGGTTACGGTGAATAGCGGGATATTTGCTTGTCCCGACAGCCAGGGAATTCTTGATACGGAATCAATCGACTTGAAAGGGAAACTGGATCCGGGGCCGGGTCTTCGTTCCGGTGGTGATGCCGTTACGGCCGAAGTGCGGGGCACCGTCATCATGGCCCTGTTCCACAAGGATGTCGGCGATCTGCTGGTCACGCTCACCAATGGGGTGGGCGATACGGTATATGAGGCGACGGTAAATACTTCTGTGCAGCAACAGGCGTTTATCCCGCTTTCGGGGCTGTCGTCGGGAATATACACCATCACCTTCAGCAACGGGAGCGGTGCCTTGTGGGGCGATTTTGAAATTTGATCCGGAATATGCCGGACATCCAAAAGCCTTCCCTCGTCGGGAAAGCGAAACACCCCGACATGTAAGCAAGTTAGCCGGAAGTGTCATTAAATAAACAAAGAAAGACGCTGTAAAATAATGAAACACACGGTAATTACAAGCACCCACGGGGCGGAAATAATGGATTTTACCGGAAGTCCCCCGAAAGATACCTAATGTAACGAGTAGGTTGGTTCAGCAATCAAAAGGAAGATTTACACGGTCGTTCTTTGAGGGATAAATCGTAAGGAAAAAAGCAAGTGAACTGGATCAAAAAATAAGTTTTCAGATGGTGGGCACATATTCAAATGGATATGTTTAGATAAGTTAGGTGGAGAAGTTTAATTATTCACTATAATTTACACTATTATACAAATATTTAATAATGCTTTTTTATGAAAACAAAAACTTTTTTTCAAACTATTTGCATTGTTGCCATATCAATGCTTTTTGTTATTTCTTGTAATAGGGATGATCATATATCATTGACTAAAGAAGAAATTCAAGAAATTGAAACCTATAATCCTCAATTATTGATTGAAAATTTTGCAGCTGCCTTAGCTAAAGTCTTTAGTGAAAATAAAGAAATTCGAGAATTAGTTAAAGATGAAGCTTTGAAGATGATTGATGATGATTATGATGTTTTGTATATATTAGTGAAAGATGTTAAATTAAAGGATAATAGTACATTAGAAAGTAATCTTTCAAAATATTTGCCAAGAGAAAAACTATCTCAATTAATTCAAGAAATTCCTACTTTAACTATCTTTGTTCCTGAATTGATCGATGATGCATTTTCTGCTGTAAAATGGGATACTGATTTGGATATACCCAAAGTTGCTTTCATTGACAAAGAGAATAATGTTCATTATATTGATTCATTTGGTGATAAAAAGACCTTTGCCCATAATGAAATCCCTCTATTTCCAATAGTTGTTTTAAAAAAATCTGAAAGAATTGTTCTAAAGTCTTCAAAACTTAGATCCTCTATTCAAGATAATGTTACAGTGATAAGGGCCAACAACGGGCTAGAATTTGTATTTGACGATGAAATTTATGACAATATAAAACCAAAACAAATATTGACAAGACTAGGAGCGAATACAGACATCCCTTCAAATATGAATAAAATGTTTGATGCCAAAAGATTCAAGGATCAAGTCAACATTTGGCAAAGAGACTATATTTACTATGATATAAGTTCTGTTACTGGTAGAGGATCTTTTAATGAAAACTTTGGCGAACATATTTATTCTTTTCAGCTATTAGGCGATCCTAATGGCGCATATAATGGGATATCTGATCAAACAGGTGACCCACGTTATAATTCATCCTTTGTTACAGGTCCTAGAGGAAGTACTCCAATCTGGACAGATGGAGAGTTTGAATTTTGGGTAAATGTAAAACTTGCATCGAAAACAGCAGTTGGGGATGGTATTAGAAAAAAATTTAAGGCGAAGGGTGAACAGTTATTTGATTTAGATATATATTATCCTCCTAGAGGCTCTGGTACTGCATTTGTAAGAGGAGTTAGTAAAACAAAAAAGTTTTTTTTACCACAACCCATGTACTTGTTTAGCTGGGATTTGGAGAAGTTTAGTGAAACAGTTAAGATAACTATCGAGGAACAGGACGATCCTGAAACTATTACAAATTCAGAAAAAACAACTTCAACCTTTGCAACTAATTTTGAATTCAATGCTTCTATTGGAGAAAAAGAGAAAGTAGGAGCGAAATTTGGAGCTACTTCCACTGAATCAAAAGAAGTCTTTTATTCAGTCGTGACCACTAAAAATGCCGATCCCTTAGGTGATGTCTACATAGCTTTTGGACATGATGTTATAATTTCTGAACAATTAGTTGATAATAATTTAATTACTCCAACAGGTGAAACACAACGTCCCCCCACACATTATCCAAATTATCAGCCAGCATTTAATCCATCATATATTTCAGGAGATTCTTATAAAATTGAAGTTGCAACTTTACAATTATATTAATTATCTTTGTATAAGATTATTAGTGCTGCAGTTTTTTTTTAATGACAATCTTAAAATTAGCTGATTATTTGATGAATAAAACAATATTTAACTTTTCTAGCCTGCAGATTTAGAGCATTATAAATAGAATTTCAACGAGCTGTGTAATTAAAATATTTTAATAATTATTTTTTATTTCGATTTCAATATTGTTTAAAACTGAAAATATAAGAATATGAAAACATTGCCCCAAATAGTTTTTACTCTTTTATTTGTTATTATTGCAGTTAGTGGATGTGATAAAAATGAAAGAGATCATTTAATTAACACAGAGGAGGAAATACCTAAAATAAAAGTGTCTGTTCATTATGTTTTAAATGAAAAGGAGTTTCCAGACACATATTCAGGTGTTTATATATTTTTTGAGAAAAAATCTGAAAACTTTATTTATTGGGATTATAACGGTGATGGTGTTTTTTCTAATGGAAAAGGATTTATCACTCCCAATAAAAGTTTGATAGTTGATAGTAATGGAATGGCAACATTTGAATTAAATGATGACGAAATAAAAAAAGACTTCATGATTTTAGTCGAAAGTAACAATACAAAAATTTATACATTGACTTATTTTGATAAATATGAAAAAGGAGTCTCTTTAAAAGCTATTTTCCGATAATTTATAAAAGTTTGAACTTGATCTGATAGTAGGACGATTTTAATCCCCCGCGACTATTCCAGTTATCGAATAATAGGGCGCTATATGGATATTGAAGATCCTACGGTCCTAATCCAAGACTGAACATGGTTGGAATAGGTTGGAAAATCATAGAATCAGATAGAATATTTAATAAAAATTTAAAAAGCCTTTCATAAATACTCAATCTCTTTCATTAGCTTTTTTCCATTATCTTTGCACTTTGTTATCGGTTACACCGTAACCCGATTATAATTCGTTTGGCGGTATTCAATTCATAGCCGCAACGGATTACACAAACGGAGTAAGGGATGTGAAATAAATAAGTTGTCATTGTAAAATGCAAAAAGAACAAGTTTGTTGTTATAAGTTATTTGTTTTACGTCCCTAAGTGAATTACAACCGGATAGAATGATTACGATATTAGGTATAGAATCTTCCTGCGACGACACCTCGGCAGCGGTTATCCGCGACGGTGTCATTTTGTCGAACGTGATCGCCTCGCAGGCAGTACACGAGCGGTATGGCGGCGTGGTGCCCGAGCTGGCATCCCGCGCACATCAGCAGAACATCATTCCCGTGGTGCACGATGCCCTGAAACAAGCGGGCGTCACAAAACAGGAAATTTCGGCGGTGGCTTTCACGCGCGGGCCGGGATTGTTGGGCTCGTTGTTGGTAGGAACCTCCTTTGCGAAAGGGCTCTCCTCTGCTCTTAATATCCCGATGGTGGAGGTGAACCATTTGCAAGCACACGTACAAGCCCATTTCATCAAAGAAACCCCGGACGATACGAACCGACCGGAGTTCCCGTTTTTGTGCTTGCTGGTTTCGGGCGGTAACTCACAGATTATTCTCGTGAAATCGCACCGGCAGATGGAGATTATCGGGCAAACCATCGACGATGCCGCCGGTGAAGCCTTCGACAAATGCGCCAAGGTGATGGGCCTGGGTTATCCCGGAGGGCCTGTCGTGGATAAATTAGCCAAACAGGGCGATCCCGGCCGGTTTACTTTCAGTAAGCCCCATATCGCGGGATACGATTATAGCTTCAGCGGCCTGAAAACATCGTTTCTCTATTTCCTGCGCGACGAACTGAAAACCGATCCCGGCTTTATCGGGAAAAACAAGGAAGATCTCTGCGCGTCCCTGCAAAAAACGATCGTCGATATATTGATGGACAAGTTGTACCGCGCGTCAAAAGAGTTAAAAATAAAGGAAGTGGCCGTGGCGGGCGGTGTGTCTGCCAATTCAGGCTTGCGCGCTGCTTTTGAAGATTATAGCCGCCGTTATGGATGGAAAATACATATCCCGAAATTTGCTTATACTACCGATAATGCGGCTATGGTAGCTATCTCAGGGTACTACAAGTATCTCGACGGTGAGTTTTGCGGAAAAGACGTGGCGCCTTACGCCAGGGTATCCATATAACAGTATTTTAAAAATTAACCAACCATATATTATGTCACAAAAAGAGATTCCTGCTGTGGAAGAAAATAAGAAAAGTCTCAACTTCATTGAACAGATTGTTGAAAACGATTTAAAAGAAGGTAAAAACGACGGCCGTGTGCAAACCCGCTTTCCGCCGGAACCCAACGGGTACCTGCATATCGGGCACGCCAAAGCCGTGTGTATCGACTTCGGTATTGCCGAAAGATACGGTGGCATTTGCAACCTCCGGTTCGATGATACCAATCCGGTCAAGGAAGACGTTGAATACGTGGATTCCATTATGGAAGATATTCAGTGGCTCGGATTTCAGTGGAAGAACGTGTTTTACGCCTCCGATTACTTCCAGCAGTTATGGGATTTCGCCGTCCAGCTTATCCGGGAAGGGAAAGCCTATATCGATGAGCAATCGGCCGAAGAGATTGCGCGCCAAAAAGGGACGCCAACCGTTCCCGGGACGCCCAGCCCTTACCGCGAACGTCCCGTCCAGGAATCGCTCGACCTGTTTCAAAAGATGAATAGCGGTGACGTTCCAGAAGGAAAAATGGTGCTACGTGCCAAAATAGATATGGCGTCGTCAAACATGCACTTCCGTGACCCCATCCTATACCGGGTCCTCCATATCCCGCACCACCGTACGGGGACTGCCTGGAAAGCCTACCCCATGTATGATTTTGCGCACGGGCAATCCGACTATTTCGAAGGCGTGACCCATTCCATCTGCACCCTGGAATTTGTGGTACACCGCCCGCTTTACGATTGGTTTATCGACCAGCTGGCCACCGATGATTACCGTCCGCACCAGTACGAGTTCAACCGCCTGAACATGACTTACACCATGATGAGCAAGCGCAAGCTGCTTCAGCTCGTACAGGAGAAGCTGGTTTCGGGATGGGACGACCCGCGCATGCCCACGCTTTGCGGACTGCGCCGCCGCGGCTACACACCACAATCTATACGCAACTTTGTCGATAGTATCGGCTATACCAAATACGACGGGATGATCGACGTGTCGCTCCTTGAGTTTGCCGTGCGCGAGGACCTTAACAAAAAAGCCGTCCGCGTGTCGGGCGTTATCGACCCCGTAGAGCTTATCCTCACGAATTATCCCGAAGGACAAACGGAAGAGATGGAGGCGATCAACAACCCCGAGGACGAATCGATGGGAAGCCGCCGGGTTAAATTCTCGCGCGAACTCTGGATCGAACGCGACGATTTTATGGAAGACGCCCCCCGTAAATACTTTCGTCTTACGCCGGGAAACGAAGTACGCCTGAAAAATGCCTACATCGTGAAATGTACCGGATGCAAAAAAGACGAAAACGGAAACGTTACGGAAGTATACGCCGAGTATGATCCGCAGACCCGGAGCGGGATGCCCGAGGCTAATCGCAAAGTGAAAGGAACCATCCACTGGGTGTCGGCACCGCATGCCCTCGACGCTGAAGTACGGCTTTACGACCGGCTGTTTATTGTGGAGGATCCGGCTGGAGAGAAAGAAAAGGACTTTCGCGAACTGCTGAATCCCGATTCACTTATCGTGAAGAAAAACTGCAAGGTGGAAGAATACCTGGCCGGAGCTGCGCCGCTAGACAGCTTTCAATTTCAGCGTATCGGGTATTTTAACGTAGATACCGATTCCACGGGCAAAAAACTTGTCTTCAACCGGACAGTAGCCTTGAAGGATTCGTGGAAGAAACAAAATAGTTAAAATGGACGAAGAACTGGACGACATATCTTCCTTGGTGGAAAAATACGAGCAAATGAGTATGTTCGGCAGGAAAATTTATTTCGATGCCGACGAGTTTGCCGTGCTTGCCGATCATTATAACAGCCTGGGAGACAATGAACAGGCCGAAGAGATTATTGAGGAGGGACTCAAGATGCATCCAGCCAGTCCGGAGTTGATGAT
>JABNAD010000177.1_pt1 | contig 53350 bp, 44 predicted proteins | sample 7240381 | NCBI WGS metagenome assembly JABNAD01 (sample SAMN11332834, study PRJNA596920) | anaerobic digester metagenome | biome: digested sludge; isolation source: digested sewage sludge-derived enrichment culture grown on H2/CO2 | place: Germany: Goettingen
TATGGGGTTGCCGATTCACCGTGTGTATGAAGAATTGAAATCGAGTTTCGGGTTTGCCAGGAAATGACTAAAGGATTTGTTACTTTAATTTAAGGATTTCAAAACATCCAAAATTATTATCATCGATAAAATTATCAATATCTTTTGAGTAGTTTCTCAGAATATCCGCAATTTCCATGGTTTTTAGATTTCCCGTACGAATCCAAATTATTTTTGGCGGGAACCCATAGCCCTTCATGCTTAACCGTTGTCGAGCAATTAATTAAATAGTTTCATACCGCTATTAGATAGGTCTTATTCTCTCTGTTTGCCGCGAAACTTAATGCCGCATAGATATCTGTCTCTGTCAATTCATCAAAATCGGACAAGATTTCTGGGATTGTCATTCCGGAAGCAAGCCATCCGAGAATATCCCCTACGGTTATCCGCATTCCCCTTATGACGGGCTTTCCCCCGCGTTTACCAGGTTCTATGGTGATAATTTCTTTATAATTAATCATAACTGAAAATTTTTACGCAAATTACGTCATTTTTTCTAATCTGCAAAAAAAATCCCTACATTTGCACGTCATAAAACTTCTCCGTCCCTGACGGATTTAAAATTGCAAACAAAACGATGCTTACAGTAGAAAAAATCGGCGGAACATCCATGTCTCAGTTTCAGGATGTGCTTCAAAACATCATAAAAGGCCATCGCAAAGGTGATGAGTATTACAACCGTATATTTGTAGTTTCGGCATACAACAACGTGACCAATTGGTTGCTGGAACATAAAAAGACGGGTGAACCCGGGATTTACAACAAGTTTTTGAACGGGGAAGATTACAGCAGTGCACTGGACTCGTTCTGTCAACGGCTCTTACTGATCAACGATGGATTTGCCGACATTGGCCTGGACTTGAAAGAAGCGCGTGATTTTATCCGGTTTCGAGTGGACCAGGCAAAAACCCTGCTCTACAGCTTGGGAAAAGTACTTGCGTCGGGATACGTAAACATGACTGACATCCACCTGGCGGCCAGGGAAATCCTGGCTTCCCTTGGAGAAGCCCATTCGGGATGGAATTCGGTCAACATATTGAACAATAACGGTATAAATGCCCGGTTTATCGACCTTTGCGGTTTCAACGACAATGAGCCGCTGACCATTGACCAGCGTATCCATCGCGAATTTGCAGGAGTCGATTTTAGCAATATCGTCTGTGTGGCAACAGGATATACGAAAGGAACAGAAGGTATTATGCGCGCATTTGACCGCGGATATTCAGAAGTAACCTTCAGTAAGATCGCCGTTGAAGTGAAAGCAGATGAAGCGGTTATACACAAAGAATACCACCTTTCCAGCGCCGATCCTAAAATTGTTGGGGTAGAAAACAGTGTTCCTGTTGGACAAACCAATTATATTATTGCCGACCAGCTGGCAGACATCGGCATGGAGGCTATTCACCCGAAAGCTGCGAAGCCCCTGGAGTTGGCTGGAATCAACATACGCATTAAAAACACTTTCGAACCGGAACATCCGGGAACATTGATTTCACGGGATTATATTTCGCCCGAGGCGCGTGTTGAAATCGTTTCGGGGTCACGCAAAGTGATCGCTTTGGAGATCCACGATCCGATGATGGTAGGCGAAGTGGGTTACGATGCGCGAATCATGCAGTATTTCCAAAAATACAATGTGAGCTACATCCTGAAATCTACCAACGCCAATTCTATCACTATGGTGGTCTGGGATGAAGAGAGGGCTCACGAACTTATCCGGGTACTCAAGGAGGTATTTTACCAGGTAACGGTGTTGCCGGCTGCCATTGTCTGTGCCATGGGAACGAACATTGCTATGCCTGGATTCCTTTATCGGGCGGCAAAGGCGTTGCACGAAAAGGGCATAAACGTAGAGAGTTTTGCCCAATCACTGATGCAGGTGAATATGCAGTTTGTCATTTCCCGCGAGCAATACGAAGAGGGAGTGATCGCCCTGAACGAAGCGTTGTGTAAAAGATAGTTTGCCGTAATGAAAGCATATCTGTCGCGCCGGAAAGAACGATTTTTCTTTTTCTTTCTTTACAGCATGTCCCTATTCTTTTTCTTTTCTTGTTTGAATCCACAGGAAAAAAAAGAATCGGAGAATGGCCTGTTAAGTGAAGAGGCGTTTAAAACGCCAGACAGGGAGTATTACCCCGAAACGTGGTATCATTTTATCGGTGGAAACGTTTCCAAACCGGGAATAACCGCCGACCTGGAAGCTATAGCTAAAGCGGGGATCTCTGGCATTCAGTTGTTCCATGGCCAGTTCGGAGGAGAATGGCCCGGTGTTTCGCCTCAGATTCAGACCTTAAGTGAAGATTGGGACGAACTTGTACAATGGACGGCTGAAGAGTGCAAAAGGTTGAATCTGCGGTTTACCATGCAAAATTGTCCCGGCTGGTCGTATGCCGGTGGGCCGTGGATTGAACCGGAGAATTCCATGCGGCACCTGGTATATTCGCGGACAGACCTGGCCGGAGGTGTCGCGTCGGAGATAACCCTGGCAAAGCCCGGGAACATAGAGGAAGAGTGGCGCGATTACCGGGATTTGTTTGTGATCGCGTTCCCAACACCCGAAGGTGATACTGGCGCACGGTTGATCCCTTCCAGAATCACAAGCAATCGCTTCGGCTTGTCTTGGCGCGATTGCCTGGTAGACCGGAAGACCCTCACGATCCCTCCTTCGGTGGATGAACCTACTGTCGTGGATATCACGTTTCCGGAAATAACTACCTTGCGAACGGTTGAATTTCCTCCCATAAATTCCTATTCGCATGCCCGGGTTTATTCACCGGGAGTAAAGGTAGCCGTTTACGCCAACTTGCCCGGTGAAAGGCGCCGGGTGGCATTTATTGACATGCCGGCTGCAAACTGGCAGGACGACCAACCCCTATCGATTGCCTGTGCAGAGACACCTTCCGATTCTTACCGGATTGAGATTTCCAACCTGCATGAAATGACTTTGCCGTACATCCATTTTTATTCTGCTGCCCGTCAGCAGAACTGGGAGTCAGAAGCCGCGTGGACGTTGAGAAGGATTGTCAGGGAGGAATATCCACAACAGGATCCCCGCTCCTGGGTTGATCCCTCCACGATTGTGGACATATCCAATCATATGGATTCTTCAGGAAAACTTAACTGGACTGTTCCTGCGGGGAACTGGACCGTTCTTCGTATAGGACATGTCAATACGGGCCAGAAAAACGGACCGGCCCCTCCCGAAGCAACGGGCTGGGAGGCAACCAAACTCCACCCTAGCGGTATAAGAGCGAACTTTGATGGGTACGTCGGGCGTTTGATTAAAGGAGATGGAGCGCTGAAAGACGGATTGCTGCAAGGCGTCCTGCTGGATAGTTGGGAATGCAAGACGCAGACCTGGACGACCGATCTCGATAAAATATTTGATAATCAATGGAGTTACGCCCTTCGCTCCAGGTTGCCTGCCTTGTTCGGGTATGTGGTGGATAATCCGGAGAATACAGCGCGGTTTCTTCGTGACTGGCGCGTGACCCTCAACGATCTGCTGGTGGAAAACTTTTTTGGGGAGATAAAAAAGCTGGCCGATGAAAACGGATTGACGGTCTCTTTTGAGACGGCATCGGGTGATGTTTTTCCCGGAGATATTCTGGAATACTACAAACATGCCGATGTTCCCATGTGTGAATTCTGGCAGCCACGCTCGGATTCGTTTGTGGGGAGCATTGAATTCAAGCCGGTCAGACCGGCCGTCTCTGCCGCGCGGGGTTACGGAAAAAAGAGGGTGGCGGCAGAAGCGTTCACCTCTTTCAACCTTACTTGGGATGAACATCCCCGTTTCTTAAAAGACATTGCCGATGACCATTTTGCCAAAGGGGTGACCCATCTGGTTTTCCATACTTATACTCATAACCCGCGTACGGATTTCCTGCCTCCCGGCACATCGTTCGGAACAAAGATCGGTACGCCGTTCCTGCGCTTACAGACCTGGTGGCAGCACATGCCCCTGTTCACGGATTACCTGGCGAGGTGTAATTACATGCTGGAAACGGGAAACCCGGTATCGGACGTATTGATGTATCTGGGAGACGAACAAAATCATAAGCCGCCCCAGTTACTTCCTTTCCCCGAAGGATATTCCTACGATTATTGCAATCCCGATATTTTGTTGAACCGCTTGTCGGTTAAGAATGGCAAGCTGGTCACTCCTGAAGGAATCCAGTACCGAGTGTTGTGGTTGTACGATTGCAGGAGGATGCTGCCGGAAACGTTAGAAAAGATCGCTTCGTTCGTGGAAGCGGGGGTGATTCTTGCCGGAGATGCCCCGTCGGGTATAGCTACCTTAAGCGGTGGGGATGAAACAAAACTGAGGTTCGACAAAGCCGTCGGAAAACTGTGGGGAGACGGCTCGAAAAACATGCTTACCCTGGGGAAAGGGAAAGTTTACAATACATCAGATATAGCTACCGTTCTGACAGCGGAAAATATCCCGCCGGACATTCTTGCCCATTCCCCCGACCTGCGCTGGCTGCACCGCCAAACTGGTGAGTCCGGCATCTATTTCCTCTCAACCTCTCCTGAAAAAGGGTACCGGGGCTTGGCTTCTTTTCGTATCCGGGGAAATGCGGAACTTTGGGATCCGTTATCCGGGGAAATCGTTGCGGTAAATTCCAACGTAAAGGATAATTACACGGAGGTTGAACTGGATATTCCGGCCGGAAGCTCCTGTTTTCTCGTTTTTAAAAATAGAAAATCGAATAAGCCGCTTAGACAGCCGCAACCAACGGAAAAGTTGGACTTAAGCCAGGCATCCTGGCAAGTTTATTTTCCCGGAGGGTGGGGAGTGGAAAACTCACCGGTGGTTACCCAAAAACTGATTGCCTGGAAAGATTTCCCGGTATCGGAAGAAGGGAAATCTTTCTCCGGGACGGCTACCTATGAGACCACCTTTACGTTAGACCGTAAGTCTGGAACAACGGCGTACCTCTTGAATTTGGGCCGGGTGGAGGTTATCGCCAGAATAAGGATAAACGGCCAGGAAGTTGGTACTTGCTGGACCTCACCGTACGTGCTGGATGTTACCCGGTATCTGCAGGAAGGAGAGAATAATTTGCAGGTGGAGGTAACCAGTACCTGGTTCAACCGGTTGGTGTACGATGCCGGGTTGCCTGAAGAAAGCAGGAGAACATGGACCATTGCGGGGCCCGAAGCCAAAGCCCCGCTAAAGGAGTATGGGCTTATGGGACCGGTTTCAATCGAGTTGGTCAGCCGCTACAAAAACAATTAAAATAAGTTAAAGTCGGTGTATTTTGTGCCGGCTTTAATTTTTTATCCTTTACTTTGTAGTTCAAAGTACTTTTTATTATGAAAAATATTGAAGCAATAGAAACTGTAAAAGAGATCAGGGCGATGATGGAGAAGTCGTCGAGGTTTATCTCTTTCAGCGGCACTTCCGCCATCCTTATCGGTTTGTACGCGTTGGGGGGGTCATGGATTGCCCGGAGTGTACTGACTTCGGTTAACTCCGTGCCGGACGGTTATTCCGCTCCGCTGTGGCTTGCTGTTGCGCCACAACTTATTATTACGGCACTGCTTGTGTTTGTCCTGGCATTGGGGACGATCCTTTTTTTCTCGGTACGGAAAGCAAAAAAGAGGCAGCAGTCTTTTTTTAACAAACCGGCTTACCGGACATTTTTCAACTTTTTCCTGCCGCTTACCGCCGGGGGTATTTTTTGCCTGGCCCTGCTTCTCAATGGATACGTCGGGATTGTTGCACCAGTCATGTTGCTGTTCTACGGTGTTTCGTTGATCAATGCCGCCAAATACACCTACGGAAGTATTTTCGGGTTGGGCTGCGCAGAGATAGTTTTAGGCCTGCTGTGTGCATTCTTTCCCGGAAAAGGGCTGTTGTTCTGGTCTGCGGGTTTCGGAGTCTTGCACATCCTTTACGGAATTTATTTCTACGTAAGCATCGAAAGAAAAGAAAGGTTATCGTGAAGGAATTTCTCGAAGATATTAACAAGGCTTTCGAAAGCAAGGTACGCCTGGGCATAATGTCGATGCTGATGGTGAATAATGAGGTGGATTTCAATACGTTCAAGGAAATGCTGGGCCTCACCGATGGCAATCTGGCAAGCCACCTCAAAACGCTTGAAGGATTGGGGTACATTGAAGTGAAAAAGGAATTTATCGAACGGAAACCCCGGACAACATATTCCAGGACCTGTGAAGGCGAACAAGCCTTCAAGGAGCATCTGCAAGCATTGGAAGCATTTATTAAACAGGCAACCGATTAAAAAAGCTTTATCTAACAAGTAAAAAAATATGGAAACAGAAAAACGAAACCTTATCGAGCGGTATTCTACAACCATCAAGGCCTTTTCCGTGGCAATACTTACAGTGATGTTGCTTATTCCGCTGGCCATGATCCAGTCGCTGATCCGCGAGCGGCAGAACACCCGGCAGGGAGCAGTGCAGGAGATTACATCGAAATGGGGAGGGGAACAGACTGTTACCGGGCCCTGCCTTGTGGTTCCCTATGAGGAAATCAGGGTTGAGGACAAAAAGGAAATCACGGTAAATAGAAACTTGCTGGTGTTGCCCGAAACATTGGATGTAAAAATCTCCACACGGGTAGAAAAAAGGAAAAGAGGCATTTACGACGCATCGGTTTATGGCTCCGATATTGTTTTGTCGGGACAGTTTGATGGGTCGGTAATCACCCGGCAGAATGTACAACTTTCACAGGTTAAATGGGACGATGTGCGGATTATTATCGGACTTTCCGACCTGAAAGGCATAAAAGACAATGTTTCGTTACAGAGCAATGGGCAGACCACAACCTTCGACCCCGGAATTCCTGTTGAAAACCTGGAAACCGGCAGGGGAGAAGCGGGTAAAAATGCCAACATCGCATACGAGTTGTTCCGTGTGGGGTTGAACGCGAAAATGGATTCCCTCAATCCCGATTCCGCCTTACAGGAAACGTTCCCTTTTACCGTTTCGTTAAAATTGAACGGTTCGCATGGGCTATACATCGTTCCCACGGGGAAAACTACCACTGCCGCCATACGGTCGGATTGGGCAACACCCAGTTTCGACGGTGAATTCCTTCCCCAAACTCGGGATATAGATAAGGCGGGCTTTTCGGCAGAATGGAGGGTGCTTGATCTTAACCGTAGTTTCGGACAGGCTATACGTTCCGACGACAGCAATGCCATTAATCAAATGGCATCGTCACGATTCGGGGTGCGGTTTATTCAGGCGGTCGACCAATACCAGCAAAACATGCGCAGTGTCAAATACGGCATCCTCATCGTCTTGCTCACCTTTGTGGTGGTTTTCTTTATAGAGCTGTTGCAAAAGAAGCCGGTAAACCCGTTCCAATATATACTTGTCGGGTTGGCTTTAGTGCTGTTTTATACCCTGTTGCTCTCCATGTCCGAATTGCTTGGGTTTAATCTCGCGTACCTTGCGGCGGCGGTCATGACCACCCTTTTGATCATGTTCCACATGGGAAGCATCCTGAAAAGCCGTAAGAACGGTTTTTTGGTAGGCACATTGCTTGCTTTCCTTTACCTCTTTATATTCATTCTTATACAAATGGAGAGCTATGCCCTGCTCGTCGGCAGCCTGGGATTGTTTGCCATCCTGGCCGTGATCATGTATTATTCGAAGAAAGTAACCTCTTCGCTGTTTTCATTCTGACCGCTCCAGCTCAACTGTAAAATGGCGCATGATGGGTTCTTCGTACGTAATGGAATAACCTTTTGTAATTTTGTCCCGCCGGTCGTACACGTTTTTGAGTGCTACTGCTACTACATCCATATGGTTGTTGGTATACGTCCGGCGGGGTATGGCCAACCGGAGAAGTTCCAGGGCCGGGTAACGGTTTTTGCGGGTTGTCGGATCGCGGTCGGCTAGTAAAGCTCCTACTTCCACGCCTCGGATTCCCGCTTCCATATACAGCTCGATACCCAGTGTCTGGGCGATAAATTCTTCCCTCGGTACATTATAGCAAGAATAAGGTTCAATTATGCATTGAAGTAAGGGTAGCCGTCCCGGCGTTTGATATGGATATATTGCAGTTTAGATCTCCGTTTCTTCATCATAAGTCTGGTACAAGAAATCGTTGTATGGGAATCGTTGTATGTGAATTTCCCTGGCTCTTTCGTAGATGAGTGACTTAAGCTCTTCGATGTTGGTTTTTTCTTTTGCTGAAATAAAAATGGCGTTCTCGTTGAGTTTGCTCATCCACGACTGTTTCAGTTCTTCGAGCGATGTGTTTTGCCGGGTTTTGGGCGTTAGGTCATCTTCCTCTTTTTCAACGTGCGAGAAAGCGTCTATTTTGTTGAAAACCAAAATCGTTGGCTTCTTGGTTTTGTCAATATCGTAAAGTGTTTTTTCTACCACATCGATCTGTTCTTCAAACGCAGGGTGTGAAATATCCACGACGTGGACGAGAATATCGGCTTCGCGCACTTCATCGAGGGTAGATTTAAACGACTCAATGAGGTTTGTGGGCAATTTACGGATAAATCCTACCGTATCCGTCAACAGGAGAGGCAGATTTTCGATGGTGACTTTCCGTACAGTAGTGTCGAGCGTGGCAAACAGTTTGTTTTCGGCAAATACTTCCGATTTGCTCAGCAGGTTCATCAGCGTGGATTTGCCTACATTGGTGTAGCCGACAAGAGCTGCGCGCACGAGTTTTCCCCTGTTTTTTCGCTGGACGGTCTTCTGTTTATCTATGTCTTTGAGTTCGTTTTTAAGGCGTGCAATGCGATCGAGAATAATTCGCCGGTCGGTTTCCAGCTGAGTTTCTCCGGGACCGCGCATAATGACACCTCCTCCTCCTCGCTGACGCTCCAGATGGGTCCACATTCTTGTTAAACGGGGAAGCAAGTATTGGTATTGTGCCAGTTCTACCTGTGCTTTCGCATGCGACGTCTGTGCACGCATGGCAAAGATATCGAGGATAAGGCTTGTCCGGTCGAGTATCCTGATTTTCAGTTCTTTTTCAATGTTCCGGATCTGTTTTGCCGATAGTTCATCGTCGAAAATAACCACGCCCACTTGGTTGTCTTCATCCAACACATACTCCGATATTTCCTGCAGTTTCCCCGTACCAACGAAAGTGACCGCGTTAGGCATATCCAATCGCTGAACGTAACGTTTGCCGGGAACAAGCCCGGCTGTTTCGGCCAGGAAAGCCAGCTCGTCCAGGTACTCGTTTACTTTCTCCTCGCTTTGTTCGGGCGTGATAAGCCCTACTAGAACAGCGTTTTCGTTTTTTATCTCACTTGTTATAAAATCTTTCATTTTTCTCGCAGATTTTTTAGGCCATTAGGCTAGCCAGTTATATCCAAAACCCGATTCCGGCCGTGAAAGACGATTGCGAAAAGTCTTTGATAAACCGGTATTTGTATTCGACACTGATCCTCGTCTTGTATCCGAAGTCATACTGAATGCCCAGTCCCAGGTTAGCGCCAATACGGTGTTTCGTCCAGTCCTGCAACCCCGTGTCGTTTGTTTTTGATGCGTCGAACTTCCGGTTTGAATAATTCAATCCTGCCACCGGATAAAAAGAAAACAACCACGACAAGGGAACTATGTAGTGCGCGTCGGCATCGGCTTCCCACATACTGTTCCCTTTTGACGGTAAATAACAGCTGAAAGAAGGAGCAAACCGCAGTTGATTGGTGTGATAATAATGCAGGTGTATGCCTGCTCCAACATTTTTTGCCTTGTTGCTATAGCCGGCGTGGACTCCCAGCCCCACAGTCCCTTCGTACTGTGCGAATGATTTCGACGGGAACAGGGCCAAAAGCAGGATGGATAAGCCGATGAGTCTTTTCATGTCGTACCCCATTTATAATTTGTTTTTTTCTCCTTTTAAGATCGGCAGATGCCATTGGAATTTTACAGCCAATATCCGGGTGAGTATTACAATGGATGCCGTTGCCACCTCGTTGACCACTATGTTCAGATCGAGTGCGTATCCCATTGTGAAGAAAATGGCCCCCGCAACACATGCCAGGGCATAAATCTCTTTTCTGAAGATAAGCGGGATCTGGGTGATCAGGATGTCGCGAAGCATCCCGCCGAAAGAACCGGTAATCGTGCCCATAATAACTGCCACCCACGGAGCAAAACCCATTGCCAGCGTTTTCTCGGCCCCCACTACCACAAACAGCCCCAAGCCAATACTGTCGAAAAGAAAGAAAGTGTATTGAAGCCTGACCACCTTGTTTTTGAACAACAGGACAAACAGAAGGGCCAGCAGCGTTGCCCAAAGATAGACCGGGTTCAGCATCCAGAAAGGGGTTACGCCAATGAATAAATCGCGGAGCGTTCCGCCTCCGATAGCTGTGACAAACCCGATGGTGAATGCGCCGAACAGATCGAAATTCTTGGTCGATGCCATCCGCACCCCGCTGATGGCAAAGGCGAAGGTCCCAAGAAATTCGATAATGTTTACAAACTGGATGTTTTCTATCAATTCCATTAAATTATCATCCCGCTTCCCAGGCACAAGTGACTTTCCGTGTCATACACCACTCCGAACTGGCCTGCGGCGATACCCTGGATAGGCAAGCCGGAGGAAATGCTGTACAGATCGCCGGTTTTAGAAATGCGCCCCCGGGTAAATTCCGGAGTATGACGGATCTTAAACGTAACTTCTTTTTCACCGTCGAAGTCGCCCCAGATATCTTTGGTTATAAACGAAAATCCCTGAAGGTTAACCACATTGCCATACTGATGCCTGGTGTTGTATCCTTTTGATACGTAAACGATGTTGCGGTTCACGTCTTTTTTTATTACAAACCAGGGTCCGCCGCTTAAGCCGAGGCCTTTTCGCTGGCCGATGGTGTGAAACCAGAATCCCTGATGCCTGCCGATAATGTTTCCCGTTTCCAACTCTACGATCAGGCCCTCCTTTTTGCCGAGGTAGCGTTCGATAAAGTGGTTGTAATTGACTTTGCCGAGGAAGCAGATCCCCTGGCTGTCTTTTCGTTGAGCCGAGGGGAGTTTATTGTCCGCAGCAATTTTCCTGACTTCCGATTTTAACAGGTTCCCGATAGGAAACATCAGTTTTGCAACTTGCACGTAACTCACCTGCCCTAAAAAATAGGTCTGGTCTTTTACGTGATCTTTAGCGGTGGAAAGCCACGTCAGGCCTTCTGATTCGGTGGTTGTAGCGTAATGTCCCGTGGCAATCTTATCGAAATGATGTCCCCATTTTTGTTCGAAGGTTCCGAACTTGATCAGTTTGTTGCACATCATATCCGGATTGGGAGTCAATCCCCGCTTCACCGAATCGATGGTGTATTGAACCACGCTGTTCCAGTACTCTTCGTGCAACGAAACAATTTCGAAGCGACAGCCGTACTTTTTGGCGATAAAGGTCACGATCTCGATATCCTCTTCCGAGGGGCAATCGATATAGCCCTGTTCATCCTCCATGCCGATCTTGATATAGAAAATGGTGGGATCGTAGCCCATCTCTTTCAACTGATGAACCACAACAGAACTATCCACGCCTCCCGACACCAATGCTGCAATTTCCATTATTTTGTTCTTTTTCGGATGCAAAGTTACGAAATAGATGGTAGTTGGGCGTTACGTTTCGGCTAAAAGTTATAATTTTGAGGTCTCAAAGAAAAGAACGTTATGTCTGCTGCACACTCCTCTCACCCCAAAGGGCTGTACTTTATTTTTATTACCGGAATGTCGGAACGCTTCAGTTACTACGGAATGCGTGCCATTTTCACCCTGTATCTCATCAATGCGCTGATGCTCGATAAAGAGTTTGCGTCCGCCATTTACGGAAACTATACCGGGCTGGTTTACCTGACCCCGCTTATTGGAGGCTACGTTGCTGACAGGTATCTGGGAATGCGGCGCTCCATATTCTGGGGGGCGCTTCTGATGGTGATGGGGCAGTTCCTGATGTTTTTCAGCGCCCTCTATTTCGAAAACACCGAACTGGCCAAATGGCTGATGTACGGCGGATTGGGCGGCCTTATTTTCGGCAATGGTTTTTTTAAGCCCAACTTATCGTCAATTGTCGGCAGGCTCTATGAACCCGGAGACAAAAGGCTCGATTCAGCCTACACCATTTTCTATATGGGAGTGAATATGGGTGCTTTTATGGCTCCTCTGCTGTGCGGATACCTGGGTGACACCGGGAATCCGGCCGACTTCAGGTGGGGTTTCCTCGCAGCTGCAATAACTATGGTGTTAAGCCTGGTGTTCTATGTTGCCAGAAACAGCCGTTACCTGGTAGGCCCCAACGGTGAGGCCATCGGAATAGTTCCTGCCCAAAAGGCCGGGCGTGAAAGTGCAGGAGAGTTGGGTGTTGATCTGGGTAAAAAACTGAATGTTTGGCAGCTATCCCTGTGGGCAGTTGGCGGTGTCCTTTTGTTTTTCCTTTTCCTGAAAGGGTTCGACGGAGACATCATCGGTGCTGTTATCTATTCGGCTTGTATCGTTGTTCCCGGCTTTGTCATTTCTGATCCCACACTGACAAAAATTGAACGGCAACGGATCCTGGTAATTTACATCATTGCATTTTTCGTTATTTTCTTTTGGGCCGCTTTTGAACAAGCGGGAATCTCTTTAACCTACTTCGCCGAAGAACAAACCAACCGCCATGTTTTCGGATGGACAATGCCTGCGAGCTGGTTTCAATCGTTCAACGCGGTATTTGTCGTGCTGCTGGCTCCGCTTTTTTCCGCGCTCTGGATTAAGTTGGGTCAAAAAAACAGAGAACCGGCTTCCCCGACCAAGCAGGCTATCGGGTTGTTTTTACTTTCGCTGGGGTACTTGCTCATTGCTATCGGTGTGAAAAATGTGGCACCGGATGCGAAAGTGAGCATGCTCTGGCTTACCGGTTTGTATTTTATCCATACCATGGGCGAGCTAACCCTCTCTCCCATCGGGTTGTCGATGGTTAATAAATTGTCCCCTGTACGCTTTGCCTCGTTGCTGATGGGCGTATGGTATTTGTCGATGGCTACAGCCAATAAATTCGCAGGAACGTTAAGTTCCCTCTATCCCGAAGCGGGAAAGATAAAAATGTTCCTTGGTTTTGAAGTTGCTACATTGTTCGATTTTTTCATGATTTTTGTGGTTATGTCGGCTCTGGCATCGGTAGTGTTGTTCATCTTATCCAAAACACTGCAAAAACTGATGCACGGAATCCGATAATGAGAAAAAGCTGTTTTTTTTTATTCCGGCCAGGATTGTATCGATATTTCAAAAGTTTTTTTCTAACTTTACAAATTAATATTTTGCGATAACTATAAATAGATACAATTTCGCACGGCAACAAAGCTTCAAGTGTGAATGGATGGTTGCCTTTCACCGGACAATGTCCGGTTTCCGAGAGAAAGAAAAAAACTATATAAATGACCTACAAATGGAATTATCTTACCCTGACAACCGACCAAAAAAATAAAAAAAATGAACTGACGAAAGAAATACAAATTGATCCCGTACTGACAGAATTGTTGCTGAAACGAGGCATTTCAAGCGTGGAAGAAGCCCAAAAATTTTTGTATCCGAGCCTCAGCGATTTGCACGACCCTTTCTTGCTGCCCGATATGGAGGAGGCAATAAGACGTATAGAACAGGCAATCGGGAACAAAGAACGAATTCTTATCTACGGAGATTATGATGTAGACGGCACTACCGCCGTTTCGTTGGTTTATAAGTTTTTACGGAAGATAACCAATAACATTGATTATTATATACCGGACAGGTACGACGAAGGGTATGGCATTTCGATTCAGGGAATCGATTATGCCGTTGAGACAGACGTTAAACTTATTATCTCCCTCGATTGCGGCATAAAGGCAATAAAAAAAGTAGCTTACGCTAAAGAGCACGGAATCGATTTTATTATTTGTGACCACCACATGCCCGATGAGGAACTGCCAGATGCTGTGGCAGTCGTAGACGCCAAACGGGCAGACTCCATCTATCCTTACAACGAGCTTTCCGGCTGCGGAGTCGGATTCAAGCTGATTCACGCTTTTTCCATACGTAACGGCTTGGCATTTTCAGATATCGAGCCGTTGCTCGATTTGGTGGCGATAAGTATTGCTGCCGATATCGTGCCCATTACGGGAGAGAACCGGGTGATGATGCATTTTGGGTTGAAACGGTTGAATGCCAATCCCAGTTTTGGATTACGGGGAATTATTGAGATTTGCGGATTAAGTAAAAAGCCCATTACAGTTAATGACATTGCCTTTAAAATCGGTCCGAGGATCAATGCTTCGGGGAGGATGATGAACGGCAAGGAGGCTGTTGATCTGATGCTGGCCGGTGATATGTCGCAGGCCAGAGAGAAAGCAGTCAACATCGATAAATACAACGAAGATCGCCGCGAGTTGGACAAACGGATTACCGACGAGGCCGTTGATTTTGTGGATAACCGTTTTAATATTGCTGAACATAAGAGCATCGTTTTGTACAACGAAACATGGCACAAAGGCATCATTGGCATTGTTGCTTCGAGGTTGACGGAGAAATATTATCGTCCGGCAATCGTTCTTACCAAATCGGGTGGAATGATATCCGGATCGGCGCGGTCTGTCAACAATTTTGACGTTTACAAAGCCATCGAGGCCTGTAAAGATATCCTGGAAAATTTCGGAGGGCACACATACGCCGCCGGTCTGACCCTCAAGGAAGAGAACCTATCGGAGTTCAAGCGCAGGTTTGACGAGATTTCCTTTGAAGAAATCGAAAGTAAAATGATGCAACCTCAAATAACGGTGGATGCGGAAATCTCCCTGAATGCCATTACGCCCAGATTTGTTCAGGAATTAGCGTTGTTCAACCCTTTTGGGCCGGAAAACGAGAACCCTGTCTTTGTTACCCGGGGAGTTTTGGATGCCGGAGGCAGCAAGCTGGTGGGTCGGGGATTTCATCATATCAAGCTTGAGCTTGTGGATAGAACCGTTTCCGAACCCGTACAAGCCATCGCATTCAGTTCCGATGAACATTTCAAGAAAATCAAGGAAAAGCAGCCCGTGGATGTTTGTTATACCATCGAAGAGAACCGTCACGGTGGAAGTACGTATACTCAGTTATTGGTAAGGGATATTAAGGGATAGGTTTGGAGTTTGAATAACAATTGAATAATGGAGTCGGCATTGTTTCACGGTATCCTGAAAGAATACTGGGGTTACGATTCGTTTCGCCCGCTTCAGGAAGAGATTATTCAGTCGGTTTGGGAACGAAAAGATACGCTCGGGCTGATGCCTACAGGAGGTGGAAAGTCACTCACCTTCCAGGTTCCCGCGCTGGCCATGGACGGATTGTGTTTGGTTGTAACGCCGCTAATTGCGTTAATGAAGGATCAGGTAGACAACCTACGTGAGAAAGGCATTAAAGCCACGGCCGTTTATTCGGGAATGTCTCGCGATGAGATTATTACCGCTCTTGAGAATTGCATCTTCGGCGATTATAAATTCTTGTATGTCTCCCCCGAAAGGCTCTCTTCCGATATTTTTCTGACAAAACTCCGTGCCATGAACATTTGCCTGCTTGTGGTGGATGAGTCCCATTGTATCTCGCAATGGGGGTATGATTTTCGCCCTTCGTACCTGAATATTGCAGATGTGCGCGATCGCCTGGTGAATGTGTCCGTACTGGCGCTTACGGCAACGGCTACATGCGAAGTAGCCGACGATATCCAGGAAAAGTTGCATTTCGGGAAAAAGAATGTATTCCGGACAGGCTTTGAGCGGGATAACCTTTCGTATGTGGTTCGCACGGCCGAAAACAAAATGGCCGAACTTATACATATCTTAAAATCGGTAAAGGGTTCTGGCATTGTTTATGTGCGCAGCCGGCGGGAAACAAAAGAGATTGCGGTGGCTTTACAAAAGACAAAAATTTCGGCCGATTTTTTTCATGCGGGCTTATCGCATGAAGAAAAAGTGTATAAGCAAAATGCCTGGAAAACGGGTGAATGCCGCGTTATTGTTTCAACCAATGCCTTTGGAATGGGTATCGATAAGCCCGATGTGAGGTTGGTTATCCACATGGACTTGCCCAATTCACTGGAAGAGTATTATCAGGAGGCCGGACGAGCCGGACGCGACGGTGAACGTTCATACGCCATTGTTTTATATACGAAAGCGGATAGTGTCAAGCTTAAGAAACGGGTTTCCGACTCCTTCCCCCGGAAGGAATTCATCATAAGGGTTTACGAAGCGCTGGGCAATTACTTCCAGGTTGCCGTCGGTTCGGGGGGCAGTAACGTTTATGATTTTAACTTACATGAATTTTGCCACGTTTTTAAATTCTCCCACCTCCAGACGCATCACGCGTTAAAAATTCTTGAGCTGGCCGGGTACATTGAGTATACCGAAGAGGTGGATTCACGTTCCCGCTTGAGGTTTTTGGCTTTCCGGGATGAGCTTTATTCGTTGAACTTATCGAAAGACAATGATGAACTGGTTCATACCATTCTCAGAAACTATACCGGTGTTTTTTCGGATGATGTATATATCGACGAAGCTATGCTGGCCATCCGGTTGGGAAGAACGCGTGAAGAAGTTTATCAGGCACTTATTCACCTGGCCAGACTCCGCTACATTTATTACGTGCCGCACAAGAAAACACCTTTTATTGTTTATACCTCTTCGCGTGAGGATACGCAGTTTGTTGCCATTCCCAAATCAGTTTACGAAGAACGTAAGAAGCGGTTCGAAAAAAGGATTGCTTCAATGGCTGATTATGCTGAAAACGAACGGATTTGCCGCAGCAGGATGTTGCTGATTTATTTTGACGAAAAAAATCCGAAAGATTGTGGCAGCTGCGATGTCTGTTTGCGAAAAACGGAAAGCGGATTGACCAATTATGAGTTCAACAAGATTGAAACACTGCTTGCCGAGTCTTTAGAAGCAACTTCTCCGCAGCGGTTAGACAACTTGCTGCAGTCAATTCCGGGTTTTCCTGCCGAGAAAGTGATAAAGGTAATCCGTTTTTTAGTGGATAGGGGTAGATTGTCTTTGAATGACGATGAAATCGCTTTATCTGTCCACCGCCCAGGTTAATACCGCATCCGGCAGTACCTCGTAGTGAATTTGAAACGTTTTTTGCTGGGGTGTTTTGGATTCGTTGGCTTGAAAAACGCCCTTTCTCTCGGGATTAAAAGGGTGAATATGAAGGTGTTCCTTGAAGTCTATTTCACTCTCCTCCATCATCTTAAACATGGTTTCTTTCGCCGACCAGTGCAGGAGTTGATGGATTACCTGTTGCGAGTGATCGATATACTCGTTTTCTGAAATAAATTTATCCGCCAGTTTGCTCACCCGTCCCGAAATGGTTTCCACATCAATCCCAACGGAATGTTGCTTATGCAGCAAAACAGCCGCATAGTCTTTCGTGTGGGAAATGCTTATCTTGTAGGATCCATCGATTAAGAATGGCCTCCCGTCAGGACGGTTGTCGATCATTTTTTCTTCACCCAAAAGCTCAAACAATAAAACCCGGGTGGTAAGCCATTCAATAACTCTCCTTTCCGAACGCATTTTTGAAACATACTCCTCCGCAGCTCTCTGCTGCGATTGAGGCAACGAAAGAAGTAAAGCCTGGTGATTGTCGGTTATTTTTCCTATGCCGATAAGACCGTCCCCGTCGATATGTTCCTTGCGAAGCAACATTGTTTTAGTCGCTGTCTCCTTTCGGAGGAATAAACCGGACTTTCATTATCCGGCGTTTACTCATCTCTTCAGCCTGAAATCCGTATTTCTTGTATTCCACCAGCTCCTTACGTTTAGGGAAATCCCCTTTTAGCTCCAACATCAATCCTGCAATGGTGTCGGCATCTTCCTGCAGTTTTTCGAAATCTTTTTCCGGAACACCGGTAACTTCGATGAAATCTTCAAGGGAGGTCTTCCCTTCAAAAATATAAGATCCGTCCTGGGCAATGGTATAGAAAGGTTTTGCTTCTTCGTCGTACTCATCACTGATGTCTCCAACGATCTCTTCCAGAATGTCTTCCATGGTGACAATCCCGGTGGTGCCTCCATACTCGTCCACCACAATCGCCATGTGGTTTTTGTTGGCACGAAACTCTTCCAGCAGATCGTCAATCCGTTTTGTGCCGGGCACAAAATAGGCTGGACGGATTAGGGATTGCCAGCGGAAATTTTCTGTCTTAATAAGATGTGGCAACAGATCCTTAACATATAAAATGCCCCTGATATTATCAGGGTTCTCTTCGAAAACGGGAATTCGCGAAAACCCGGCTTCTACAATAAAATGGATGACATCCCTAAATGAGGTGTTGATATCGATAGCCACCATATCGCTTCGTGATACCAGGATATCCTCCACCGTTTTGTCCTTGAAACGGATAATGCCCTCGAGCATATCTTTTTCCTGCTCCTGCGTGATTTCACCCGATGTAATTTCAAGTGCCTTGGATAGATCGTCCATTGATATTTCGTATCTTTTCCGAATAACGCTTTTGCTAAAGATATGGCTTGTTCTTACCAGGAACGAAGAAAAAGGATTCATCAATTTATTCAGGATTTGAATAAACCGGGAATGGCTACGGGCGAAAGCCAGCGATCGTTGAGAAGCATATGTTTTTGGAATAATTTCCACAAAAAGGAGTATGAAAGCGATGATAAACAGGAACTCGAGAATAATTTTATTGTTGCTGCCCGAAAAGTAGGGGATAAGGTTCAGCAGGTAGAAAAGCAACGTGACGATCGTTATGTTTAGGGCATTGTATGAAATAACAATAGCGCTCAGTAGTCTTTCCGGGTTCTGGAGCAAGTGAGAAACACGTACGGATGCCGGATCTGCATCGGTATTAATTCCTTCGGTCTCTTCCTGATTGAGGGAGAAGAATGCAATTTCAGCACCGGAAATAATCGAATTGAAGAATGTTAGTGTCAGGGTAAGTACAATCAACAAATAATCAGCCGCCGACAGCGCGGCTGCTTGTACTTCAGGATATATAAGCGAAAGAGGATCAGGATCCAATGGGGGAAAATTTAGTGAAACAAAAGAGAATGTTCCAATCCGGAAAAAGGGATTAAAACATTCTCTGCAAAATTACGATGTTTTTTTAAAACGGCAAATCATCTGCTTCAGAATTATCGTTCAAATCTACCGGATCGTTGTAAGAAGTGTCGTGTTTATCGTTCTGAAAACCTGCACCTTCTCCCGCTCCGGCTCTGCGGTTAAGCATTTCTACGTTATCGGCATAGATTTCGGTAATATATCTTTTTACACCGTTTTGATCGTCATACGAACGTGAACGGATCTTTCCCTCGATATACAATTGTGTGCCTTTTTTCACAAATTTTTCTACAATCTGTGCCAATCCTCTCCAACAAACAATATTGTGCCATTCCGTACGTTCGGGAACCTGCGTCCCGTTTGCTGCCGTGTATCCTCTCTCGCTGGTTGCCAAAGGGAAATTCGCTTTAACGTTGTCATTGTCAAAATACTTGATCTCCGGGTCTTTCCCTACATTTCCTACTAAAATAACTTTATTTACCGACATAGCTTAAAAAAAATTTGGTTTAAGTAAATCAATTCAAAACAAAATTAGTGATTATTTTGGATTCAGCAAGTTTTACCGGTAAATTGTTTCGAGATACTTATGGATAAGCCGCGATACAGGATATTCGGATATGGATGTAGCTGGTATTTTGATAAATTTCTTCTCCAAACCGCTCATTTCTTGTTTGCTGAATTCAACCCGATAAAAATCAGCAAGGATAATCTGATGCGACAACACGTGCCTGAGCCGGAGTTTGTGTTGAAGAAAAATTTCGTCAGCAGCTTGGAAAAGAGTAGATAATCCAGGGTGGTCCTGTAGCATAAACAAATCGCTTTGTTTCTCTGTCTCGATAAGCGGGAACTCGTATAGATTTTTCCAGATATCTGAATGCTCCCTTTTCTGAATATACGTATATCCGTTTTGTTCGATATGAAAATAATTAAAATAGCGTATTTTGGGGATTGTTTTTCCTTTTTTGACGGGAAAATCGGACATGTTTTTTCTTTCGAAAGCCAGGCAAACACTCTGTAAAGGACAGTCCTGACATTTGGGAAGCCTGGGGGTGCAAATCAGTGCGCCCAGTTCCATAATGGCCTGATTGTGATTACCCGGATCTTGTTGGTCTAGAATGGATGTAGCCGTTTCGGTAAAGAGTTTCTTCCCGCTTGTGGAATCTATAGGTTCTTCAATGGCAAACAGCCGCGATAACACCCGGTAAACATTTCCGTCAACAACGGGGTAGGGTAGCCCAAAAACGATGGATGCAACAGCTGCGGCCGTATATTCTCCAACACCCTTGAGCAAAAGGATGTCGTTGTGTGATGAGGGAAAAACTCCGTCAAACTTTTCCATAACCTGCCGGGCTGCTGCGTGCAGGTTTCTTGCCCGTGAGTAGTACCCCAATCCCTGCCACGCTTTCAATACGTCATCTTCCTGCGCCCGGGCTAGCGATTTTATGTCCGGGAATTTTTCCATAAACCGCAGGAAGTAGTCATATCCCTGACTTACTCGGGTTTGTTGCAAAATAACTTCTGAAACCCACACGACGTACGGGTCTTTTGAATCTCTCCAGGGCAGAATTCGTCGATGACATTCGTACCACTCTTGTAAAATATTGCTGATCAGCTTGTCGCTCTCTTTTTTACGCATTGTGCTTATAGAATATGGTGCAAAACTACGTTAAAAACACGTGCATTCAAGAAAATGCGTGAAAAAAATAAAATTAAATCGTATTTATTTTTTGGGATGAAAAAAAAGCTATATATTTGCAGTCCAAAATTTTAAGAATTAACTATATTATCACTAACATTAAAAAAAAATAAAATGACTAAGGCAGACATTGTAAACGAAATTGCGAAGAATACGGGTGTGGATAAGGCATCTGTTTTGGCAACAGTAGAATCTTTTATGGAGGTTGTAAAGGATTCGTTAGCAAATAAAGAGAACGTTTATCTGAGAGGTTTCGGTAGCTTTATCGTGAAAAAAAGAGCCGAAAAAACTGCTCGCAATATTTCTAAAAATACGACCATCATTATCCCTGCACACAATATACCTGCTTTCAAACCGGCAAAAACGTTTGTTGCTCAAGTAAAGGATAACACAAATAAATAACAGGATTACGTAAATTTTAAAAACTAAAGAAGATGCCAAGCGGAAAAAAAAGAAAAAGGCATAAAATGGCTGTTCATAAACGGAAAAAAAGACTGAGAAAAAACAGGCATAAAAAGAAGAAATAGTCTTTTTGAAAGTTTTTTGACACACTTTATATACGGGAACAAACTTAAAAGATTATATCAAAAGAGTTTGTTCTTTGTGTATAAACATTTCAAAAGTGTTCGTGAGAACACTGCTTTCTGCTCAGAGGAGCAGAAAGCCTGATTAATCAAACATTTAAAAACAAAAAAAATTGTGGCAAGCGAACTTGTAGTGGATGTTCAGCCTAAGGAGATTACGCTGGCGGTTCTCGATAACAAAAAACTCGTAGAGTTACAACAAGAGAGCCAGAGTGAATCTTACGCGGTGGGAAACATCTATTTAGGCAGGGTCAAAAAATTGATGCCTGCGCTAAATGCTGCATTTGTAGATGTAGGACACAAAAAGGACGCTTTTCTTCACTATTTGGATTTAGGGGTAGAATTTAACTCTGTTTCGAGTTTTCTGAAAACGATTGAAGACAAGAAAAAGATTCCGTTGTTGCAGAAAATGAAATTGCAGCCCGAAATCGAGAAAGACGGTTCCATATCGGACAAATTAAAGGTGGGACAGGAGGTACTGGTGCAGGTCGCCAAAGAACCTATTTCGACCAAAGGCCCGAGGTTGACAGCCGAAATTTCTTTTGCCGGAAGATTCATGGTGCTGATACCGTTTATCGATCGCGTTTCGGTTTCGCAAAAAATTAAATCGCGTGAGGAACGCGCACGCCTTCGACAACTCGTGCAAAGCATTAAGCCCAAGAACTTTGGCGTAATCATTCGTACTAACGCCGAAGAGAAAAGAGTCGCAGAACTTGATGCAGAGTTAAAAGTATTGGTTAAACGTTGGGAAGATACTGCAGAGAAATTGCCAAAAGCAAAAGCACCGTCGCTGGTTTTTGAAGAAACGGGACGGACGGTCGGATTGCTTCGCGATATTTTCAGCCCATCGTTTGAACAGATCCACATCAATGATCAGGATGTGGCAAAACAGATTGCCGAGTATGTCGGTTTAATTGCTCCCGACCGGAAAAATGTAGTCAAACATTACAACGGAGCAGCACCAATATTGGACAACTTTGGCATCACCAAACAGATTAAATCGCTCTTTGGCAAAACCGTTACGTTTAAGAACGGCGCTTATCTCATTATAGAGCACACCGAGGCATTACACGTTATTGACGTGAACAGCGGAAACCGCAATAAACAATCGCTCGGTCAGGAAGACAGTGCTTTTGAGGTGAATGTTGCTGCCGCTGAGGAAATCGCCCGCCAGCTGCGTCTGCGTGATATGGGTGGCATCATTGTAGTCGATTTTATCGACATGAGTTCGGGCGATCATCGCAACAAGCTGTTCAATAAGATGAACGAGTTTCTGGCATCGGACAGAGCGAAACACAAAATTCTCCCACTGAGCAAATTCGGGTTGATGCAAATCACGCGTCAGCGCGTGCGCCCCGAAATGGAATTAGCCACAAGCGAGGTGTGCCCCACTTGCTTTGGAAAAGGGAAGATTAAATCGTCGATTTTATTTACCGACACGTTGGAGGGTAAAATCGATTATTTAGTAAACAAGCTAAAAGTGAAGAAATTCAGTCTGCATATACATCCTTATGTTGCAGCTTATATTCAACAAGGTTTATTCTCGTTGAAATACAAATGGAAAAAGAAATACAATGTTGCTTTGAAAGTAATACCCAATCAGAGTTTGGGATTCCTGCAATATGTGTTTTACGACAAAGAAAATAACGAAATAGACCTGAAAGAAGAAATTGAAATGAAATAAAGTTACGCGTCAGCGAAACGTCAAGTAAAAACCGAATTGCGGAGGCAGTTCGGTTTTTTGCGTTAACCCATCACATCCACATCAAAATACAACACCAAATATTTAAAATCCTGTTTTTCGCGAAAGCGGGATTCAACGGATTTAATGAATTGTCGGGTTTTGGCAGGGGACAAATGGTTGTCGAGCTTGAGCAGAATCTGGCGGAGATGATATTGTTGAATACGGCTGATAAACGGTTTGTTTGGACCGAGCACCATTTCACCAAGCGATTGTTGTAATAACCGGGCGAAAAATGCAGACCCCGATTCCACTTTGTGTTCGTCTTTGTGTTTAAATACAATGGAAATTAACCGCTTGTAAGGGGGATAGTTGAATAACTTTCGTTCCTCTAGCTGGGAGTGGTAGAAACCTTCGTAATCGTTTGTCTCCAGGTATCGGTAAATCGGTTGCCCCGGATCGGCGGTCTGAATGACAACTTCACCTTGCCGGTTTTTTCTGCCGGCACGTCCGGCGGCCTGTAACATCAGCTGAAAGCCGCGTTCGTGCGAACGGAAATCGGGTCGATTGAGCAATCCGTCTGCTGAGACAATCCCTACAAGGCTCACATTCTCGAAATCCAACCCTTTCGAGAGCATTTGAGTACCTACTAAAATTTGCACTTTATTTTTCTGAAAATCGGAGATTATCTTCTCGTAAGCGTATTTCCCTTGTGTGGTATCGGTGTCCATCCGTGCGACAGTGGCACTGGGGAAAAGTTGTATCACTTCTTCTTCCAGCTTCTCGGTACCCATGCCGACAGGCTCTATGCTTTTTTCGTGACAAACAGGACATTCACCGACCGGTTTATACGTCTTGTTGCAGTAATGACATTTCAGCTCCCCGCGATTCTTGTGGTAGGTAAGTGATACGTCACAGTGGTTGCATTTTGGGATCCAGCCGCAAAGCTTGCATTCCAGCATAGGAGCAAACCCGCGCCGGTTGCGAAACAGAATCACCTGCTCGCCCGATCCCAGGGCCGTGTTTATCTTTTCGATCAGTCCAGGGGCAAGTAGCGTTTTCATTTTCTTTGTTCGGCGGAGCTCCCGGGTGTTCTCCAGTGTGATGCGGGGAAGTTCGATATTTTCAAATCGTTTTTCGAGGGTTACAAGTCCGTATTTCCCGGTTTTAGCGTTGTAATACGTTTCGATGGACGGTGTAGCCGATCCTAGCAATGTCTTTGCACCAAAAGTTTGAGCCAGTACTATGGCTGTATCACGCGCGTGATACCGGGGCGCTGGTTCCTGTTGCTTGTAACTGGTTTCGTGCTCCTCATCCACGATTACCAGCCCCAGTTGGCGGAAAGGCACGAATAGCGACGACCTTACGCCGATAACGATTTCATAAGGCGAATCCGATAGCATTTTTTGCCAGATCTCAGTACGTTCATTATCGTTTATTTTGGAGTGATAGATTCCGAGTTTATCTCCAAAAACCGCCTGAAGCCGTGAAGTCAGTTGTGTGGTGAGGGCGATTTCGGGAACCAGATAAAGCGTTTGTTTCCCTTGATTCAGCTGCTCTTCGATGAGGTGGATGTAAATTTCGGTTTTCCCGCTCGATGTAACCCCGTGTAAAAGACAAACATTTTTTTCTTCGAATGAACGGTTTATCTCTTCCAGTGCCTTTTGCTGATGGTCATTTAAGTTAAACGCCTTACGCGATGATACAAAATGCGTATCGATCCGGCTCACCTCTTCCGGGTACTGGATCACTATGTTTTTCTCCGTCAACCCCTTTAAAACAGTATTGCTGTAGCCGGTTTTTGCAGTAATTTCCTTTTTCGGAATGCTCTCCCTGCCTTCTTCCAAAAATAATTGCCTAAGTGCTTGATAAAGTTCAGCTTGTTTTTTAGACCGCCCGGTAAGCCGATCAATATCATGGATGCCTGTGTTGAGCCGGATATAGGTTTCCGTTCTGGATCTATACCTTTCCTCCAGATCCTGTGGCTTCATCATCGATGGCAAGGCTGCCTTATAAACATCCCCCAGCGGTGACAAATAATAAAAAGAGATCCATTCCCACAAACGAATCTGATGTTCGTTTACAACCGGATGTGAATCGGTGAGGGAATGGATTTCTTTTATTTCAACTCCTTTTGGCGGCGTATGGTGTAGCCTTAGGACCACCGCTGTGTAATACTTCCGTTTCCCGAAAGGAACAACCACCCTGAATCCGGTACCTATCTTTTCCTGCATCTCTGCAGGAACAACGTAGGTAAAAGATTCGGCTAAGGGAAGTGGCAGGATTACATCAGCAAACAACATGTTTCATTTAGAAAAACAGGGTAGCGGAAATGGACCAAAATCCATCCTTCTGATTAAAAATATCTTCAAAGGCGGGTTCATATACAGAGTAGTCATCGGTTAATTTCATCCTGTAATTAAAGCCTACAGCTACGTGGTTGATCACTTCCAGGCCGGCTCCCAGATTAACGCCTGCTTGAAATTTTTTTGCCTCTACCTTGTCCATAAAGACTTCAGATTTAAAATCATCCCCCGCTAGCCAGAAATTAGCGTAAGGACCGGCAGCCAGAAAAATTTTTACCGGGGAGATAAGCCCGATTTTGTATTTTAAGTTTACAGGAACGTCGATGGAATGATTGGAGATATCTTCTACGACAGTTTTCATTCCCTGATCATTTACGGTTTTTATATTCATTTTCTCGTTGCTGTATAAAACCGATCCTTCAATTCCAAAATCAACAACAGGGAGCATAAATTCCAATGTAGGGCCCACCTTGAAGTCATTCATGTTTTCTACTGAATATACGTCCTTGGTAAAGGAAGGTTTGTTGATACCTACTTCTCCTCTTATTCCAAACCGTAATTGAGCACTTACCGTACCTCCCATCAACAGAAAGGCCAGGAGGATCATCCATAATTTCTTTGTTTTCATAACTAATGTGTTTTAGTAAATAATCAAACCGTTTGCAAATGCAAATCTATATAGTAAGACAGTTAAAACGGAAAAAAGTTAAATCCAGAATGTTAATTAATCCTATTTACGGATTAGCTCACAAAAGAAAAGCGTTCTGTTCCGCACAAGAACAAAACGCTTTGTAAATCGATTTAGAGCAGATTAGTCCTTTATTTTTGCTTTCAGAAACTCGCGGTTCAAGCGGGCGATATGGCTGATGGATATATTCTTGGGACATTCCTGTTCACAAGCACCCGTATTGGTACAGTTACCGAAGCCGAGTTCGTCCATTTTTGCTACCATCGCCTTGGCGCGTTTAGCACGCTCTACTTGTCCTTGCGGGAGCAAAGCCAACTGGCTCACTTTTGCCGAAACGAAAAGCATGGCCGATCCGTTTTTGCAGGTTGCCACACAGGCTCCACATCCGATACAGGCGGCAGCATCCATGGCTTCATCTGCGGCATGTTTGGGAATTGGAATTGCATTTCCGTCGGGAACGCCACCGGTGTTTACCGAAACATAGCCACCAGCCTGGATAATTTTATCGAAAGCTGTTCTGTCGACCATCAGGTCCCGGATTACGGGAAATCCCGCTGAACGCCAAGGCTCAACCGTAATGGTGTCTCCATCGTTGAATTTGCGCATGTGGAGCTGGCAGGTGGTAATGTCTTCATCGGGTCCGTGCGGATGGCCGTTGATATACAAACTGCACATTCCGCAAATCCCTTCGCGGCAATCGTGATCGAAAACAACCGGATCCTTCCCTTCGTTGATGAGTTGTTCGTTCAGAATGTCCATCATTTCGAGGAATGAACTGCCCTGCGAGATCTCTTTCAATGCGTAGGTCTCAAAATTTCCTTTGGCTTTCGGGCCTTTTTGACGCCAGACTTTTACGTTGATATTTATATTTTTGTCCATAGGATGATACGATTTTTAAATTACGACTTATAATTGCGTTGTTGTCTCACGATAAATTCATAGTCGAGAGGTTCTTTGTACATAACGGGAGCTTTTTCTTCGCCCTGATATTCCCAACAGGAAACATAGGAGAACCGGTCGTCGTGACGTAAGGCTTCCCCTTCTTCTGTCTGATGTTCCAAACGAAAATGTCCTCCGCAGGATTCTTCTCTGTCTAACGCATCGTGAGCCATAAGTTCGCCTATTTCGATAAAATCGGCAAGACGAAGTGCTTTTTCCAACTCAATATTCAACGAGCTCTTTTCGCCCGGTATCCGTACATCTGCCCAGAACTCCTTTTTCAATACCTTCAACTCTTCGATAGCTTTCTTTAAGCCATCTGCTTCACGTCCCATTCCGACTAAATCCCACATGATGTGTCCGAGTTTCTTATGGAAGTGGTCCACGGAATGGTTGCCTTTTATGCTCATGAGCCTTTCCATACGTGCATCAATATCTTTTTCTGCTTTTTCAAACTCGGGGCTGTCGGTGCTGAACCTGGGTACCCTGATCTGGTCGGACAGATAACTTTGTATGGTGTAGGGCAGAACAAAATATCCGTCGGCTAATCCCTGCATCAATGCGGAGGCGCCCAGGCGGTTCGCGCCGTGATCGGAGAAGTTGGCTTCGCCAATGGCAAAGAGTCCGGGTATGGAGGTCATCAGTTCGTAATCAACCCAAATTCCACCCATGGTATAGTGGATGGCGGGATAGATCATCATCGGGGTTTCATATGGGTTGTCGTCGACGATCTTTTCATACATCTGGAAAAGGTTCCCGTAACGGGCTTCCACCACATCTTTTCCCAGACGTTTGATGGCATCGGCGAAATCAAGATAAACGGCCAACCCGGTTGTTCCGACTCCGTAGCCTGCGTCGCAGCGTTCCTTGGCTGCGCGTGATGCCACGTCGCGGGGGACAAGGTTCCCGAAAGCGGGGTAGCGGCGTTCCAGGTAGTAATCGCGATCTTCTTCCTTTATTTCTGTCGGCCTTAGTTTTCCTTCACGGATAGCCTGAGCATCCTCAAGCTTTCTGGGAACCCATATCCTGCCGTCATTGCGCAACGATTCCGACATAAGCGTCAGTTTCGATTGGAATTCACCGTGAACAGGAATACACGTCGGGTGAATCTGCGCCATGCAGGGATTGGCAAAATAAGCCCCTTTTTTGTAGCACTGCCAGGCAGCTGATCCGTTGGAGGTCATGGCATTGGTGGAGAGGAAGAAGGTATTTCCGTATCCGCCGGTAGCGATCACAACCGCGTGAGCAGCAAATCTTTCCAACTTTCCGGTCACGAGATTACGGGCTATGATACCGCGGGCACGCCCGTCGATGATCACAAGGTCAACCATCTCGTAACGCGTATATAGTTTTACTTGTTTCTTATTTACGGCACGGCTCAACGCACTGTAAGCACCCAGGAGCAATTGCTGGCCGGTTTGTCCGCGGGCATAAAAAGTCCGGGATACCTGCGCACCCCCGAAGGAGCGGTTGTCGAGCAAGCCCCCGTATTCGCGGGCAAAAGGAACACCCTGGGCCACGCACTGGTCGATGATGTTGTTGGAAACTTCGGCTAGGCGGTAAACATTGGCTTCGCGTGCGCGGTAGTCACCTCCTTTAATCGTGTCGTAGAACAAGCGGTATACTGAGTCACCATCGTTTTGATAGTTTTTTGCAGCATTGATCCCTCCCTGTGCAGCAATGGAGTGGGCGCGGCGAGGTGAATCCTGGATGCAGAAATTCAACACATTGAATCCCAACTCGCCCAGTGATGCTGCTGCCGATGCTCCGGCAAGTCCCGTCCCTACGACAATTATATCGAGTCGGCGCTTGTTGGCAGGGTTTACCAGTTTTTGGTTCGCCTTGTAAGATGACCATTTTTCGGCCAAAGGACCTTTTGGAATTTTAGAATCCAACTTTATTTTGTTGTCTGTCAGAGTAGTTTTGTTTTCTACTTTTGCAGTTTCGTCTTCTTTGTTTATCATAATGTTTTTAAATTTTTATACGTAAAATTAGGCGCCAAAGCCGAGCAGATAATAAACCGGAACTGAAATGAACAACAGGCAAATAACGGTTGCAACCACATAGGATATTTTCTTCAGACGGGGCAGCCAGATCTGGTTGTTCCATCCCAGGGTTTGCATGGCACTCCAGAAGCCGTGAGTGAGGTGGTACCATAGCGCAACAAGCCATACGATATATACAATACTGTAAAGAGGTTGAGTGAACAGTTCACGGATAAAATAAGCACCATCCGTCGGATCGTGGTAGCCTGCAGCAGCATAGTTGTGCCCGTGCATCAACTCTACCAATTGCATTTTAGACCAGAAATGGATTAAGTGAAGCACCAAAAATCCCAGGATGATTGTACCCAGAACGAACATGTTTTTCGATGCCCACGAGACATTTTTTTGCGGTTGTGAAACAGCGTATTTGTTTGATCCTCTCGCTTTCTGGTTCTGAAGCGTTAAGATGGACGCATAGATAATGTGGATAATAAAACCCAACGCCAGAATTCCGGTTGCAATAAGTGCGTACCAGTTAGCTCCCAGCAACGATGCAATGGTGTTGTATGCATCGGCCGAAAGGATAACTACGAAATTCATCAAACTGTGAAACATCAAAAACAGGACGAGAAACAAACCGGAAATACTCATAATCAGCTTCCGTCCAATAGAAGATTTAATTAGCCAGCTCATAAAGTTTTTGTTTAAAATTTTATTTAGTAATTATATTGATTTTCAGTTACCGTGATCAAGAAATGAAAAATTTGCTTTAATAGGAATGTGGAAATTCAATTGAGAGCACAAAAATAGCATTTTATAACATCAAAAAAGAATAAATTAAGGAATAATTTTCCCGGCTCTCTTATTTAGAAGCATTCTTTTTAGCGGTCTTCGGGCCTTGAATATTCGGTATTTATTTTACGATACTTTTCGTAAATATAGTAATTAAATGTAATTTTGAGGGATTAAAAAACCGTTTTGAATTTTCATTTTTTCAAAATAGCCCGCTATTATGTGCGAACTGAAAATCCAAATCTATCCCAAAGTAGGCATAAAACAGGAGATGAAAAAATTCAAAACGGTTTCTAAAATTCGATCATAATAATTAAAACATATTCAGATGAAACGATTACCGTTCTTTTTTCTGCTGTTTTTCAGCATAATTTTAATAGGATGTTCAACAACCAAAAAAAGCCTCACGATGAATATTGCTACGTTTAACGTCCTGATGGACACCAAAAAAGATCATCCGAATGCTTGGAAGTATCGCAAGGAGATGGTGAAGGGGCTGGTTCGTTTTTACGATTTTGATATTGTGGGTACACAGGAGGCGTTTAAGCATCAGCTGACGGATGTTCTTGAGCTTGGAAATTATGCTTACACCGGTTCAGGGCGCGACGATGGAAAGGATGCCGGTGAACACTCAGCCATTGTTTATAAAAAAGAGAGGTTCGATCTGTTGGAGAACGGAGATTTCTGGTTTGCTGAAAACCCTGACGTGCCGGGTAAAGGCTGGGATGCTACCTGTTGCAACAGGATCTGTTCATGGGCAAAGTTTAAAGACAAAGAAACAGGGAAAGTGTTTTTTGTTTTCAACTCACATTACGATCATGAGGGGCGTGAAGCTAGAAGAAATTCGTCGTTGTTGCTCTTAAAGAAAATAGAAGAGATTGCCGGAGATAATACCGTTTTCTGCACCGGGGATTTTAACGCTACGCCCGATGATGAACCCATACAAATCCTGAGGAATGACGGAAGGCTGAAAGATTCCTACTTGATTTCGGTGCAGCCGCCTTACGGGACGGAAGGAACGTTTAATGCATTGAACTTGAATTCTCCCATGAAGGGACGAATTGATTATATATGGGTTACGGAAGGGGTGAAAGTGAATAAATACGGCGTACTGAATGAATTGCCATACGCCCGTTTTCCTTCCGATCATTTTCCGGTGATGATCAACGTCACGTTCTAAAGAAACAGGCGGCATTGCTGCCGCCTGTTTTTAGCTAATAAATTGTGATAACGCACTCTCGTGTAGAAACTGCGAAACGCTTTATCTCAGTTTTTCCAGTGCACCCTTTACCCTGGAAACGGCTTTTTCTATATTCTCATCCGATGTGGCATAAGAGAAGCGGATGTGGCCCGGTGCGCCGAAAGCATCGCCGCCCACGCAGGCAACGTGTCCCTGTTCCAGAAGATACATGGCCAAATCAGTGGCTGTGTCAATTCTCTTTTCGTCAAATTGTTTTCCCAGGTAACTGCTGCATTCAACAAAAACGTAGAACGCGCCCTTGGGGTCATTGACTTTCAATGCCGGAATTTCTTTCAGGAGCTTTGTGATCAGGTTTTTTCTCCTTTCAAATGCAACACGCATTTCTTCAACACAATCCTGATTCCCGGTGTAGGCAGCCTCGGCTGCTTTTTGTGAGATCGACGATGCTCCCGATGTGTATTGTCCCTGCAGTAACCCACAGGCGGAAGCAATCCATTTTGGCGCGGCAATCCATCCGATGCGCCAGCCTGTCATGGCGTATCCTTTGGAAACTCCGTTGACTACGATTACCCGCTCACGGACTTCTTCGAACTGAGCGATGCTCTCGTGTCTTCCTACGTAGTTGATGTGTTCGTAGATCTCGTCGGAAATAACATAGATACCGGGGTGTTTTGCCAAAACAGCGGCCAGTGATTTCAATTCATCGCGCGTGTAGACACTTCCTGTCGGGTTAGACGGAGAACATAAAATCAATGCCCTTGTTTTGGGGGTAATGGACTTCTCCAGTTGTTCTGCGGTGATTTTGAAATCCTGTTCGATACCGGCATACACGAAGACCGGCTTCCCTTCGGCAATTTTTACCATCTCCGGATAGCTCACCCAGTAGGGGGCGGGAATGATTACCTCTTCCCCTTTATCTACAATGGATAAGATGACATTGCAGAGCGATTGTTTGGCTCCACTCGAAACCACTATTTGTGTCGGATCAACATCCAGGTTGTTCTCGTTTTTCAGTTTCGCGCAAATGGCTTTCCTTAGCTCGGGAAATCCTGGAACAGGTGAATAGAAGGAAAAATTATTGTCTATCGCCTTCTTGGCGGCTTCTTTTATGTGGTCGGGTGTGGAAAAATCGGGTTCACCGACACTCATATTAATTACGTCAATTCCCTGAGCTTTTAGCTCGTTGCTTTTTTGTGCCATCGCGAATGTTTCGGATGGAGAGAGTGATTGCAGTCGTGCTGATAGAGGATTCATATATGTGAGAAGTTTGATGGTTGAAGTCAGAAGTCCGCTACCGGACGTCTGAGGTAAATCGATTGCAAAAGTAATTAAAAAACCGGATATTATTATCTATTTTCTCAAAAACAACACAATAAAGTCTCAAAAACACACATTTTTTTAGCCTATTGCAGCATATTTTCCAAATGCAGAAAACAGCAGAGCCCTTAAAAACGGGAACAATGCTGTTTTAAAACGATCGGACAAGGCAATGTCTTGTTCAAAAAGTTCCGGACTCCGTGTGGAGTTACTTTTCGGAAAGATACGAAGCAATCCCGTCCTGAGTTGCGGTAAGGCCTTTGTCCCCCTTGTGCCAATCGGCGGGGCACACTTCACCGTGCTCTTCGGTAAACTGGAGTGCGTCGATCACCCTTAGTACCTCGTCAACGCTTCTTCCTAAAGGCATATCGTTCACCACCTGATGACGGACTATGCCGGCTTTGTCGATCAGGAACAATCCCCGGTATGCTTCAGGGGCACCTACGAAAATCGGATTATCCGATGAATCGGTATCGTATTCTCCTGCAAGTACATCGTAAGCCATGGAGATTGTCAACGCATGATCAGCTACAATGGGATAGGTGACACCCTGAATCCCCCCATCTGATTTTGGCGTTTGCAGCCATTTCCAGTGTGAAACTGCAGAGTCGGTAGAACAAGCCACAACTACTGTGTCGCGATTTTCAAACGCTGCTATTTTTTCTTGAAAGGCGTGCAATTCAGTTGGGCAGACAAATGTAAAATCTGCGGGATAAAAGAAAAAAACCACATATTTTTTTCCTAAATAATTGTCCAATGAGAAATTATCCTCAATGATGTTCCCGTCAAGAACTGCGGGTGCCCAAAAAACAGGCGCTCTTTTTCCTACTAATACTGACATATTTGTAAATTATATTTTTGTTAATTATGAATGACCGGCCAAAGATATAAAAATTAACCGTCAACCCTGTTTTTTTGTTCGCTTATCAGCTATTGAATATTTCTATAACAGTGGTTTAGCCGTTTTAAAAAAACAACGGTATGAAATAAAATTAACGTTTTAAAATCGTTGCATTCAATAAAAAGAGTTACATTTGCATGCAATAAAATTTAAACATACAGATTATGTCATTTATTGCAGATAAAATTACAATGGAAGGGTTGACTTTCGACGATTTGTTGTTGGTCCCCGGTTATTCCGAAGTTCTTCCCCGAAACGTAGATCTCTCCACCCATTTTTCCAGAAATATCCCGCTTAACATCCCGATGGTGTCGGCAGCTATGGATACCGTTACGGAAACGACTATGGCCATAGCTATTGCCCGTGAAGGGGGTATGGGGGTCATACATAAAAACATGACCGTTGACGATCAGGCAAAACAGGTGCGTGCGGTAAAACGTGCGGAAAACGGCATGATTCTGAATCCCATCAGTATCCATCCTGAGAAAACAGTTGCCGATGCACTTGAAATGATGGCTGAATATAAGATCGGTGGAATCCCGGTCGTTATTGAGGACAATACGCTGGTTGGGATAGTGACCAACCGTGACTTGCGTTTTGAACGCAACATGGATAAGCTTATTCGTGAAGTGATGACCCGGGAAAACCTGATCACGACCCGTCAGACAACCGACCTGGAAGCTGCCGCCGAAATTCTTCAGCAGCACAAAATTGAAAAACTTCCTGTGGTCGATTCCAATTACCGGTTGGTGGGGCTTATCACTTACAAAGATATTACCAAAGCCAAAGACAAGCCTTATGCATCGAAGGATGAGCAAGGTAGGTTGCGGGTTGCTGCGGGGATCGGAGTGACTTTCGACTCTGTGGAAAGGGCTGCCGCTCTTATCGATGCCGGTGTTGATGCCATTGTTATAGACACCGCTCACGGACATTCGAAAGGTGTTGGTGATATGCTAAAACTTATCAAAAAAACTTTTCCTGAAATAGACGTTGTGGTGGGAAATGTTGCCACGGCCGATGCAGCAAAATTTCTGGTAAAGGCGGGGGCCGACGGAGTGAAGGTAGGTATCGGTCCCGGATCGATCTGTACTACGCGGGTAATAGCTGGTGTGGGCGTTCCGCAACTTTCGGCTATTTACGATGTGGCACAGGCGTTGAAGGGATCAGGGGTGCCGCTCATCGCTGATGGCGGATTACGTTATTCGGGGGATATCGTGAAAGCGCTGGCAGCCGGCGGTTCATCCGTAATGATGGGTTCGTTGTTGGCGGGGACAGAGGAGTCACCCGGAGAAACAATCATCTTCAACGGAAGGAAATTCAAAACCTACCGGGGGATGGGCTCGCTTTCTGCAATGCAGAAAGGTTCGAAGGACCGCTACTTCCAGGACGTGGAAGACGACATAAAAAAATTGGTTCCCGAGGGGATTGAAGCCCGGGTGCCTTTCAAGGGAACGCTGCAAGAGGTTATTTATCAGATGGTTGGCGGACTTCGTGCCGGAATGGGTTACTGCGGAGCTTCAACTATCGAGAAACTGCACGAAGCCAAATTCACCCGCATCACTTCTGCCGGATATGCTGAAAGCCATCCGCACGGTGTGATGATCACGCGTGAAGCACCTAATTACAGCCGGGATAAGGAATAATACGATTTAGGAATTTTATTTCCAGGTTTACGACTCTCAACCCTGCACGACAAGCTGTGTGGGGTTGTTTGCTATTTTCTAATTTTCAGCTTTCTAATTTCTGTAAAAAATCACTACCTTTGCAGACAATTTTTTTAAGTGGTATAAAAACGTTGACAATGAGCAAGAAATTCACCGAATACAGTCAGTTAAATTTATCGGAGATCAATAAGGAAATGTTGCGGCAATGGGATGAGCAGAACGTATTTCGCAAAAGTCTGGAGATACGTGAAGGCCATCCGGAGTTTGTGTTTTATGAAGGCCCGCCTTCAGCAAACGGGATGCCGGGTATTCACCACGTAATTGCACGTTCCATTAAAGATATTTTCTGCCGTTACAAAACCATGAAAGGTTTTTTGGTAAACCGGAAAGCCGGCTGGGATACTCACGGACTTCCCGTGGAACTGGGTGTGGAAAAAACGCTTGGTATTACCAAGGAGGATATCGGTAAAACCATTTCGGTAGAAGAGTACAACAATGCTTGCCGTACAGAGGTGATGAAATATACCAAAGAATGGGAAGACCTCACGCGGAAAATGGGTTATTGGGTGGATATGAACGATCCGTACATTACCTATGATAATCGTTACATAGAGACGTTATGGTATCTGCTTAAAGAAATTTACAAAAAAGGATATCTCTACAAAGGCTATACCATTCAACCGTATTCGCCGGCAGCGGGAACCGGGCTGAGTACGCACGAGCTGAATCAGCCCGGTTGTTACCGCGACGTTAAAGATACCACCTGTACAGCACAGTTTAAAGTAATCCATCCGCTACCCGAGTGGAAACAGTTTGGCGAAGTTTTTTTTCTGGCCTGGACAACCACACCCTGGACACTGCCGTCGAATATGTTGCTGGCGGTGGGTCCGAGCATCGAATATGTTGCTGTTCAGACGTTCAATCAATATACGGGTTGCCCGGTGACTGTGGTGTTGGCGAAAAACCTTCTCGATTCTTATTTCCCGGCGAAGAACGCTCAACTAAAACTGGAGGATTATCAGGAAGGGGATAAAAATATACCGTTCCGGGTGTTGGAAAAAACATGGAAAGGCACGGAATTGGCCGGCCTGGAATATGAACAACTTTTCCCCTGGATAAAGGTGACGGAAAAAGCGTTTAAAGTCGTTTGTGGCGATTTTGTAACAACTGAAGACGGTACGGGGATTGTACACATTGCGCCTACTTTTGGAGCCGATGACGCGAAGGTGGGTAAAGAAAACGATGTCCCCGGACTAACCGTTGTTGACAAAGACGGAAACACCCGGCCAATGGTTGACCTGACCGGGAAATTCTTCCGCCTGGAAGACCTGGACGGTGGTTTTGTACAAAACAACGTGAATGTTGATTTGTACAAGGAGTTTGCCGGAAGATACGTGAAGAATGAATACGATCAAGCGTTGTCTGCTGATGAAGTAACACTGGATATCGACCTGTCCGTTTCTCTCAAACTTCGGAACCGTGCTTTCCGCATCGAAAAATTTGTTCACAGCTACCCACACTGCTGGAGAACAGATAAGCCCGTGTTGTATTATCCGCTCGACAGCTGGTTTATCCGCTCGACAGCTTGTCGTGAAAAGATGATGGAACTCAACGACACCATCAACTGGAAGCCCCAGTCCACCGGAACGGGCCGTTTTGGAAAGTGGCTCGAAAACCTGCAGGACTGGAACCTGAGCCGCAGCCGTTACTGGGGAACACCACTTCCGATCTGGCGTACAGAAGACGGCCGGGAGGAGAAATGTATCGGTTCGGTAAAAGAGCTGTGCAACGAAATGCAAAAAGCACTCGATGCCGGTGTGATGAGCGAACTGCCCTGGAAGGATTTTGACCTGAAGGAGTACAGGGATCTGGAATACGGGAAAATCGACCTTCACCGTCCCTATGTGGACAATATTGTGCTGGTCTCCGAAACCGGAAAGCCGATGCACCGAGAACTCGATCTGATTGATGTCTGGTTCGATAGCGGCGCCATGCCTTTTGCCCAGTTCTTCTATCCACACATAGCGGAAGAGGAATTTGCAAAAGTTTATCCTGCCGATTTTATAGCAGAGGGAGTTGATCAGACCCGGGGATGGTTTTTTACGCTGCACGCTATCAGTACGATGGTTAAAGGCAGTGTGGCTTTTAAGAATGTGATCTCAAACGGGTTGGTCCTCGACAAGAACGGCAATAAGATGTCGAAACGATTGGGAAATGCGGTTGACCCGTTTGAAGCTATAGAGAAGTTCGGTTCCGACCCGCTCCGCTGGTACATGGTTACCAATGCCGCACCCTGGGATAACCTGAAATTCGATATTGACGGCGTGGAAGAGGCCCGCCGCAAATTTTTCGGAACATTGTACAATACCTATTCCTTCTTTGCCCTTTATGCGAACGTGGACGATTTTCACAATCAATATCCCCCGATTGCACTGGCGAAACGCCCCGAGATTGACCGGTGGATCCTGTCGCTCCTGAACTCCCTGGTTAAAGAGGTGGACGGGGACTATGCCAGCTACGAGCCTACTAAAGCAGGAAGAGCAATAAACGACTTTGTAAACGACAACCTCAGCAATTGGTTTGTCCGTTTAAACCGCAAACGTTTTTGGGGAGGCGAGATGACCGAGGATAAAATGTCAGCCTATCAAACCCTTTATCAATGCTTGGTTACGGTAGCGAAGCTGATGGCTCCCATCGCTCCGTTCTATGCCGACAGGCTTTACCTGGATTTGGTGAAAGTAACCGGTAGCGAACGTTTTGAGTCGGTGCATCTGGCTGATTTCCCCGCCGTCGATGAATCGGCTGTCGATGTTGCCCTCGAAGAGCAAATGTACCTGGCACAAACAGCATCATCTATTGTGTTGGCGTTGCGGCGAAAAGTGAATTTAAAAGTCCGCCAGCCGTTGACGAAAATCATGATCCCCGTCGCAGATGAAAAGCAGCGCAGAAACATTGAAGCGGTTCAGGCTCTTATTCTTAGTGAAGTGAACGTGAAAGAACTGGAGTTCGTAGATTCGGCAAACGATATGCTAGTGAAGCGGGTGAAACCCGATTTCAAGAAACTTGGGCCTAAATACGGGAAAATAATGAAGCAACTTGCTGCACGCATTCAGGAAATGCAGCGGGATGAGATAAATAAGTTGGAGAAAAACGGTTGTTTTGCATTTCGGATAGAAGGACAAGAAGTCGTAATCGATCTGGCTGACGTGGAAGTTATTTCGGAAGATATCCCAGGCTGGCTGGTGGCCAACGAGGGACAGTTGACCGTTGCGTTGGATATCACCGTAACTGATGAACTGCGCAAAGAAGGGATTGCCCGCGAGTTGGTAAACCGTATTCAGAATTTACGCAAGTCGAAAGATTTTGATATTACCGACCGCATCGCTGTCCGGTTTTCGTCAAATCCGTTGTTCGACAGTGCCGTAAGGGAATTCAGCGAATATATCAAGACTCAGGTGCTTGCCGACTCTATAGAAATAGAAACACTGGTTTTTGAAGATGAAATAGAGATTGATGATGAGAAATTAACTATTGATGTACGTAAACAATAGTCGGACTATTTGCGTTTATGATTGATATATCGGTAACTAATTTTTGTTATCTTTGCGAAAACAACTACAGGTAAGATTATTTTGACATAAAACAACACCGTTGCCGATTATTAATTGATCGATACTAAACGTTAGGAAAAACAATTGAAATAAATTATAAAATATTTACTGTTATGAGTGAAAAGACGAGATACTCTGATGAGGAATTGGAAGAATTCCGGGCCATCATTAATGAAAAACTTGAGGTAGCCAGGCAGGAGTACGAAAACTACCGGGCAGCGGTCACCAATGCGGATGGTAACGATACGGTGGATACGTCACCTACTTACAAGGTGTTGGAAGAGGGCGCTTCAACGTTATCGAAAGAGGAGGCCGGACGGTTGGCTCAACGTCAGATGAAGTTCATTCAAAACTTACAGGCAGCATTAATACGTATAGAAAACAAAACCTACGGTGTGTGTCGTGAGACCGGTAAACTAATCCCTAAAGAACGTCTTCGTGCAGTGCCCCACGCAACATTAAGCATCGAAGCTAAACAAGGAAAAAGAAAATAGCCGCTAGCTAATGATTTCAATGACAACACGAATGATCGCTGGACAGGAAAGAAGTATTTCTGTCCCCGGTGTAATTACGTACAAATGGCTACCCGAATGAACAGCTCCACAAAAAAAAGACTTATTGCCGTTTCAGTTATCTTCTTGGTTTTACTCGTCGACCAAGTTAGTAAAATCTGGGTGAAAACCCACATGGCTCTCTACGATATGATTCATATAACCGATTGGTTTAAAATATATTTCGTGGAAAACAACGGCATGGCATTCGGTATAGAAGCCATAGGCAAATTGTTTCTTTCCCTTTTCAGAATAATAGCCGTAGGAGCAATTTTTGTTTATTTACTCCGGATTGTTCGAGAAAATTACAAGATTGGCTTTATTGCCTGCATCGCACTGGTGTTGGCCGGCGCATCGGGAAACATTATCGACAGCGTTTTCTACGGAGTATTCTTCCAGGCAAGTTACCCGGGACATGTTGCCTCTGTAGTGCCTTTTGGTGAAGGATATGCTTCCCTGCTCCACGGGAAAGTGGTGGATATGTTTTATTTCCCACTTATTGAGGGGACATATCCCGATTGGTTTCCGGTGATGGGCGGCAAAGACTTCTTGTTTTTTCGCTTTATCTTTAACGTTGCCGACTCAGCCATATCCGTAGGCGTTGTATTGTTGTTGGTTTTTTATCGAAAAACACTTTCCTATTCACTTCTCTCGAAAAAAGATAAAGAGAAGTTTGATCGTGAAAGGCAGGAACAATTGGAAAAAAAAGCTGTTTGTGAATCGTAAAGTTGCTGCATATCTCCTGACTTCGGTAATTCTGAGCATTTTGTTCTCTTTTTGCAACAGGCCGAAAGAAGTGCTGAACAGGAAAGATATGGAAAAACTGATGTACGATATTTACGTTGCCGAAGCAATGATTGAAAATGATTATCAGGGCTTTGACACACCGGAAAAAAAGGAGGCGCTTATCCGCGATGTTTTCAGGAAACACCAAACAACGCAGGCGCAGTGGGATACCTCCCTTTCCTGGTATTCAGACAGAATAGATATCTACCTGAAAATGAACGATTCCGTTAAGGCGCGCCTGCAACGCCGCCAGAGAGCGAGCGAACAGGTCATGAATCGTCAGCTCCAACAAGAGCAATCACTTACCGCCCGTTCTTATTCGCCTTCCTACATTCCTGAAAACTACTCTTTTGATGAAACAAATCCGAAAAACGGTTTCCGTTTCCGGATGGACACAACTGACATTGCTCAAAAGATAAATAGCAGCGGTTTCGATTTCGGTTTCGACGTTATCGGTATCCCCGCTCGTTCGAAACCAGATTTGCGGGCAGTATTGATGCTCGAATACAACGATACGGTTATTTATCACTCCGAGTTCATTGTTGAGAACAGGAGCTACTTGTTGCACGGACAAAAGTATATCCCCAGTGATACAATTAGGGGAATAACTGGGTTTGTAAGGTTGCAAGACACCATCGGTATGTTTAGAAATATTCGGCTGAATAATATCTTTTTGGGACATCCAAACGATTCTGTCCAACCCGCCCAACGCAACGTGTCGGCACCTCAGGAGAGAATACTCATGGATGAGGAAACGGGGACGCAGTAATCCCGAATTCCTACACGATCTAATATTAAATTTTTTACTACATTTGCAGAAAATTACAGCACAGAATCCAACATTTAATGATTAACAAATAAATTTTTCGAAAGATGAAGAAGAAGAGAGTTTACACCTTTGGCAACGGACAGGCCGAGGGTCGTGCAGATATGAAGAATCTGCTTGGAGGGAAAGGCGCTAATCTTGCCGAAATGAACCTGATCGGTGTGCCCGTCCCCCCGGGATTTACCATTACCACCGAAGTGTGTACCGAATACAACCAGCTTGGCAAAGATTATGTGGTAGATGTGTTGAAGCCCGAGGTTGAAAAAGCAATTAAAAACATCGAAAAGCTGATGGGAGCTAAGTTCGGTGACAGGGAAAATCCTTGTTTGGTTTCTGTGCGCTCCGGCGCCCGGGTTTCAATGCCTGGCATGATGGACACGGTCCTGAATCTTGGATTAAATGACGATGCCGTGGAAGGAATAGCCAAAAAATCGGGGAACGAACGTTTTGCGTGGGATTCTTATCGTCGTTTTGTGCAGATGTATGGCGACGTGGTGTTGGGAATGAAGCCACAAAGCAAAGAGGATATCGATCCGTTCGAAGAAATAATGGAAGAGATGAAACAAGCCAAAGGAGTGGAGCTCGACAACGAACTGACTGTCGATGACCTGAAAGAATTGGTAAAACGTTTCAAATCTGCCGTGAAAAAACGTACAGGAAATGATTTTCCCGAAAGTGCATGGGAGCAGCTTTGGGGAGCCGTCTGCGCCGTTTTTGACAGTTGGATGAACGAACGCGCCATCCTTTATCGGAAAATGAATAATTTCCCGGAAGAGTGGGGAACCGCTGTTAATGTGCAGGCCATGGTTTACGGAAATATGGGTAAGACATCCGGAACAGGAGTGGCTTTCACCCGCGATGCTGCAACCGGTGAAGATATTTTTAACGGTGAGTACCTGATAGACGCACAAGGAGAAGATGTGGTGGCAGGTGTGCGCACGCCGCAGGAAATAACACTCGAAGGTTCACGCCGTTGGGCAAAACTGCAAGGGGTATCGGAAGAAGAACGTGCCGCTAAGTACCCTTCACTCGAAGAGGCATTGCCCGAATGTGCCAAAGAACTGATTGAAACGCAGCAGAAACTTGAAGACTACTTCAAAGACATGCAGGACCTCGAGTTTACCATACAAGACGGTAAGCTGTGGTTGTTGCAGACCCGCAGCGGTAAACGTACCGGGGCTGCCATGATCAAAATAGCCATCGATATGCTTCATCAGGGTTATATCGATGAAAAAACGGCACTGAAACGCTGCGATCCCGAAAAATTAGACGAGTTGCTACACCCTGTTTTCGATAAAAAAGCATTGGCAGCGGCCAAACCGGTAACCAACGGGCTCCCCGCATCGCCAGGGGCTGCCGCAGGACAAGTTGTCTTCCATGCCGACGAAGCTGAAGAATGGGCTAAAGAAGGAAAAAAAGTGATCCTCTGCCGCATCGAAACGTCGCCCGAAGACTTGCGCGGTATGGCCACAGCACAGGGGATTTTAACCGCCCGCGGAGGAATGACTTCTCACGCTGCCGTTGTGGCACGCGGTATGGGGAAATGTTGCGTGTCGGCAGCAAACGGTGTGGTTATCAACTACAAGGAAAGGAAAATGACCATTAACGGGAAAGTGTTTAATGAAGGGGATTGGATTTCGTTAAACGGTACTACTGGAAATGTTTACGAAGGAAAAATACAGACGCAGGATGCTGAGTTGGGTCCCGATTTTCTCGAACTGATGAAGATTGCAGACAAGTATACCCGTATGAACGTAAGGACCAATGCCGACACACCTCGGGATGCGAAAGTAGCACGTAATTTCGGGGCTACCGGAATCGGTTTGTGCCGCACCGAACACATGTTCTTCGAAGAAGACAAGATTATTCCCATGCGTGAAATGATTCTGGCCAAAAATGAAGAGGGCCGTCGTAAAGCGCTGGAAAAACTGCTCCCCCTGCAGAAAAAAGATTTCAAAGGAATTTTTGAAGCTATGGACGGATATCCCGTGACTGTCCGTTTGTTGGATCCTCCTTTGCACGAATTTGTTCCCCACGATGAAAAAGGGCAAATGGAAATGGCGAGGGTAATGGATATTTCTTACAGCGATATACACGAACGTGTGGAAAGCCTGATGGAATCGAATCCTATGCTTGGGCTGCGCGGTTGCCGCCTTGGAAACTTGTATCCCGAAATCACGGAAATGCAAACCCGGGCTATCATTGAAGCTGCGCTTGAACTGAAAAGGGAAGGCATCAAGGCCATTCCGGAAATCATGGTTCCGCTGACAGGTATCGTGTATGAGTTCCAGGCACAGAAAGAGATTATTGAAAAAACTATCCAACAGGTATTCAGCGAAAACAGTGATTCCATCGAATACAAGATTGGGACAATGATCGAGATCCCCCGTGCTGCACTCACCGCTCACAAGATCGCCAAGGAAGCCGACTTCTTCTCGTTTGGCACGAACGACCTGACACAGATGACTTTCGGCTATAGCCGTGATGATGTGGCTAAATTCCTGCCGTTATATATTGATAAAGGGATCCTGAAACAAGACCCGTTTGCTGTTCTCGATCAAAACGGGGTAGGACAACTGGTAAGCATGGCCGTACAGAATGGCCGTGCAGTGAAACCCTCACTTAAATGCGGTATTTGTGGTGAGCACGGGGGTGAACCTTCATCGGTGAAGTTCTGTCACCGTGTAGGGCTCAACTATGTCTCCTGTTCTCCGTTCCGGGTGCCTATCGCACGTTTGGCAGCAGCCCAGGCCGCGATTGAGTAAAATCTCCGGTAAGATAAATTTTGTAAAGACGCGATAAGTCGCGTCTTTACTTTTTAATGCTTGCCCACCAAATTCAGTCCGATAACCGACAAAACCAGTGTGCAAAGAAAAAAAATCCGCCAGAAGGCCGTGGATTCTCCCAGGAAAAGAATTCCTGCCAATACCGTAAACACTGCACCTATTCCACCCCACACGGCGTAACCTGTTCCAACGGCAACGGCATTTTCACCGCTAATGGCTTTGAAAAGTAGAAACATACTGATGGAGACGCTAATCAGAAAGGACAAAAACCACATAACGGCCGTTTTGCCTGTACTTGCCGACATCCTTTCAAGACTGAAAGCAAAAACGGCCTCAAACAATCCGCCAACAATAAGAAAAATCCAATTCATCATAGTTGTAAAATGTAAAGGGTGCAAATATACACCTTTTATGTTTTTTCTGGATAAAGCCTTGCTCTATTTAGCAATAAATACTAATTTTGGACAACTATTCAACCCGTTAGACAAACACTCCCCATTTAAATGAAAGTATTGTTGTTCGTTTTTTCTTGTTTGGCTTTGTCCGTTTCCTGTCAAAAAAAAATGGAGTATTACAAAAGTAGTGATTTTAAATCCGTGAAAAAGGTAGATGCACATCTCCACATCAATACGGACGATGGACGGTACCTGGAATTTGCCACACTGCAAAACTTCAGCATACTTTCTCCAAACGTTGATGCCGGAACACCTGTCGAAAAACAGCTAAGTATTGCAGCCGTACACCGGCAAAATTATCCTGGAAACTTTGCTTTTCTGGGGACATTCACCGTAGATAGTTTTGGTACTTCCGGTTTTGTCCGGAGCGTGATCGGACAGATTGACCGTGCCATTGAGCAGGGCGCTTCCGGAGTTAAAATATGGAAGAACATCGGGATGAGCCTGAAAGACAGCAACGGCAGGTATGTCATGGCGGATGATCCGATCTTTGACCCCATATTTCAATACCTGACAGACAAGAAGATTCCTTTGATGGCTCACCTCGGCGAACCGCGCAACTGCTGGCTCCCGCTAGAACAGATGACCGATTCCGGCGATTACCGTTATTTCAAGAATCACCCTGAGTATCATATGTTGTTACACCCCGAAGCTCCCTCATATGAAGATCAGATCAACGCCCGCGATAATGTACTGAAGAAGTTTCCGGGCCTCACTTTTGTGGCGTCTCATATCGCCAGCTTGGAGTGGAACCTGGATGAAGTTGCCGAAAGGCTTGATCGCTATCCGTCGATGAGCATCGATTTATCGGCACGAATGGGACACGTTCAGCGTCAATCGGTTGCCGACTATGAAAAAGTACGCGATTTTTTTATCCGGTACCAGGATCGGATTTTATACGGCATTGATATAACGATTAGCGAAGGCGGTGACCGTTTCGATACTGTTTCGTCGGAAATGCTCCGGAAATGGGAATCAGATTGGGCTTACCTGGCAACGGATTCCATACAGGTTATAGAGAACATTAGTGGCGATATCCGAGGGCTTCACTTGCCCAAAACCGTAATCGATAAGGTATATTATGAAAATGTGAACCGGTATTTCAGTGCTTTTGAGAAATAAGCCGGATAACAGCTGTCGGCCGGCCCGTGAGTAAGTAATCCCGCACGGAGGGTGTTACTTTGCCTTGCAGATTTCCTGAGACAGCCGTCGACAGATGATTTTGTATCTTTTAATAATTGATTTGTTGCCCGATAATTTTATTATAATTACTTTTACATTCAACTTTTCAAAAAACCTGTAAAAAATGAAATTTTCTGCAAAAATACTATTATCGCTTGTCGTTTTTACGTTGATGGCGAATAGTGCTGCTTCTCAAAATAACATTGTCGATGAGATCGTTTGGGTGGTGGGCGATGAAGCCATACTTAAATCCGAGGTGGAGGAATACCGGAAGGACATTCAGATGCAGAACCAGCGTATCGAGGGCGATCCATATTGTTTCATCCCTGAGCAGATGGCTATAAACAAGTTGTTTCTCGACCAGGCAAAGCTCGACAGTATCGAGGTGAATGAGGCCAACGTGAACCGTATGCTGGAATATTACATGAACGAGTACATTTCATCAACGGGATCGGCAGAAAAGCTCCAAGAGTATTTTGGTAAGAGCCTGAGGAAAATCCGCGAAGACCTTCGGACCCAGTTACGCGAGCAACAGCTGATACAGGGTGTGCAGCAAAAACACTTTGAGAATGTATCGCTGACCCCTTCTGAAATCCGGAAGTTTTACAACACGATTCCGCAGGACAGCTTGCCGTTTATCCCTACCACCATGGAAGTACAGATAATCACCGTTGAACCCGAAGTGCCTTTGAAAGAGATAGACGCAGTGAAGAACAGGCTGCGTGAATATACCGAGCAGATCAACTCGGGAAAAAGCTCTTTTTCCACACTGGCCTTGTTGCACTCCGAAGACCCGGGGACGGCACTCAAGGGAGGGGAAATGGATTTCCAGACAAGGGCGCAACTTGTTCCCGAGTTTTCGAATGTAGCATTTGCTCTCAACGATCCGACAAAAGTTTCGAATATAGTTGAAACGGAATATGGATATCACATCATACAACTTATCGAACGAAGAGGGGATATGGGTAAATTCCGCCACATTTTGCTGAAGCCGAAAATTCCACAGGAACAATTGGACACTGCTCTTGTCCGGCTCGACTCCATCCGAAACGGAATTGTCAATAAAAAAATCACGTTTGACGAAGCTGCTACTTTCTTTTCGGCGGATAAAGATACTCGGAACAACAAGGGAATTATGGTCAACAACCGGTCCAATTCACAAAACACGGGAACTCCCCGTTTCCAGTTGAGTGAGCTTAATCAGGACATTGCCAAGGTGGTAGGGGAAATGAAAGTAGGGGAAATGTCCAAACCCTTTGTTATGGTTACCGATAAGGGCAAGCAAGTAGCAGCCGTGGTGAAAGTCACCAACCGGAACGACGGGCACAAAGCCAACATCAACAACGACTACCAAATCATTAAGCAAATGGCTGAAAACGCCCGCAGCCAGGAACTGCAAGACGACTGGTTGCAGAAGAAAATAGAAACCACCTACGTTAGAATTGATCCCAACTGGAAAGGGTGTGATTTTAAGTATAAAGGCTGGCTGAAGTAATAGGCTTAATTCGTCGTGGCGGTGAAATATTCAACGCAACAATCGAACAACGTTTTTCGGATGAAAAAGCAAACGTGCCCCAATATTACCATCAAAAGCATACTCTTCGCGGGTGTGCTTTTTGTGCTTATGTTACCCGCCCGTCCGCAACAACCGCCACCAACCAACCCAAACGTGAAGATTGTCGAACTGAAGCAAGCCGATTTGCTTTATAAACGGGAAAGTTCCGAAGCTCAAATCTTGAAGGATAACGTGGTCTTGTATCACGAAGGTGCTTTTATGTATTGCGACAGCGCCTACCTGTTCGAAAAAACGAACACGTTCGAAGCTTTCAGCAATGTCCGGATGGAACAGGGCGATACCATTTTCGTATACGGTGATTACCTGCATTACGACGGGAATACCCGCCTGGCACGCCTTCGGGACAATATCCGTATGGAAGACCGTCAGGTTACGCTCTTTACAGATAGCCTGAACTACGACCGTGAGGCAAACCTGGGGTATTACTTTGACGGGGGAATGCTGGTGGACGAAAAGAATGAGCTTACCTCCTTTTGGGGACAGTATGATCCGGTAAGCAAGGACGCCCTGTTCAGCGACAGCGTAAAACTGGTCAATGAGGACTATACTATATTCGCCGATACACTGAAATACAACACGGAGAGCAAGGTCGCTGATATCCTGGGTCCTTCAACCATTGTCTCAGACAGCGGGTTTATCAAAACATCACACGGGTGGTACAACACCGGGACTGACGACGCACGGTTGTTTGACCGATCAGAAATTTACAGCAGTGACAGCACAAAGATGCTTGTGGGAGACACCGTTTTCTATAACCGGCAAACCGGTCTGGGGGAGGTCTTCGGTAATATGTACCTCGAGGATTTTGAGCAGAAAGCCATCTTGCGTGGAAACTACGGAACGTATAACGAGAAAACCGAGTATGGAATGGCAACCGACTCGGCTTATGCTATTGATTATTCACAGAGCGACAGCCTTTTTCTTCATGGAGACACGCTGAAAATGTTTACCGATTCCATTTACAAGGAGATCAAGGCGTATTACAACGTCCGGTTTTACCGGGAAGATATTCAGGGAGTTTGCGATTCCATGAACTACGTTCAAAAAGATTCCGCGTTGTACCTACTCGGCAATCCGGTCATTTGGAACAAAAGCAATCAGATTCTCGGTAATCGTATCGATATTTATCTGAATGACAGCACTATTGATAAAGCACACGTGAGGGATTATGCCCTTGCCATCCAGGACAGAGAAATGACGGGACAATATAACCAGATAAGCGGAAGGGATTTGAAAGCCTTTTTTGCAGAAGGGGAACTCAGGCACGTTTTGGTGGAGGGGAATGCCGAATCGCTTTATTACCTGGTGGAAGAAGATAGTGCGCACACCGTTATAGGATTGAACAAAACCGAAAGCGCCTACCTGTCCATGGACTTCCTGGACGATGAGTTGCAGAAACTAAAACTATGGTCATCCACTAAGGCTGTAACTACCCCGTTGAGCCAACTGAAACAGGAGGAATCGAAATTAAAAGGGTTTATGTGGCTCGATTACTTGAGACCGCTCCACAAAATGGATATCTTCCGTCGCAACGAACGACAGGGCTCCGATAGCGAAGTGCAGGCTCCGAGAAGATTCTCACGGGACGATGCTGTTGAATAAATGGCTTTTGTTTATTACTATTCTTTTTTTAATTTTGTGTAACGATAAAATTGACAGCTATGGGAATGTTCTTTTTTTACAACAATAAAAAACCTCGAAAATTTAATTATACACCCATACTTTACGATCCAGACAAGGAGGAGCGAAAAGAACAGATGGAAAAAAGAATCCGGAGGATCCGGGAAGAGGTCGCCCGAGAAGAGGGCAAAACAGTCGAAACACCGCGGGAGGCTGTCAACACTGACTTTGGTGAAGCGTTCCTCTCCCAGACCAAGTATTTGAAACGCAGAAAAGAAAAAGAAAAAGAGGGAAGCAAGCCTTTTTTTACCAGCAACCTTACTGTCGTCTTGCTGATTATTGCGTTGCTTGTAATCTTCTATTTTGTGTTCCTGCGCTAAACGCTACAACAAAAACATGACGGATATAATTCATCTGTTACCGGACTCCATAGCCAATCAGATCGCAGCCGGTGAGGTTATTCAACGGCCTGCATCGGTAGTGAAAGAACTGATGGAAAACTCGCTCGATGCCAACGCCAAACATATCCACATCATTATAAAAGATGCCGGGAGAACACTCGTTCAGGTCATTGATGATGGCAAAGGTATGAGTATGACCGATGCCCGAATGGCATTTGAACGTCACGCCACATCAAAGATTAAAACCTCTGAAGATCTTTTTGCCCTGTACACCCGGGGTTTCCGTGGCGAAGCTCTCGCCTCCGTAGCGGCTATCGCGCATGTGGAACTTAAAACCCGGCGTGCGGAAGACGAAATGGGAACAGGGTTGAAGATTGCCGGGTCGAAGGTGGAAAGCCAGGAAGCCATTTTTTGCGCTGTGGGGACAACAATCTCTGTAAAAAACATTTTCTTTAATGTGCCGGCCCGCCGCAAGTTTCTGAAATCGAACGAGACCGAACGGCGGAATATCTTCACGGAAATAGAGCGTATTGCCCTTGTAAACCCGGAAATTGAGTTTACGGTTATCGAGAACGATGTGCAGACGATGCACCTCCCTCCGGCAAACCTGCGCCAACGCATCGTGCAGATGCAGGGAAAGGGCATCAATCAGCAGCTTATAGAAATAAACGAAGAAACAACCCTGGCTAAAATTCACGGATATGTTTCAACGCCGCAGTTCGCCAGAAAGGGGAGAGCCAATCAGTTTTTCTTCGTCAATAACCGCTACATCCGTCATCCCTTTTTTCACAAAGCGGTCATGACCGCATACGAACCGTTGATTTCGGCTACCGAGAATCCCAATTATTTCATTTATTTCGAAGTGGAACCGGATACGATAGATGTGAATATTCATCCCACGAAAACCGAAGTGAAATTTGAGAACGAGCGTGCCTTATGGCAAATCCTGATGGTAACGGTAAAGGAATCACTCGGAAAATTCAATGCTATCCCCAGCATAGATTTTGATACGGCAGATGCACCCGACATTCCTATTTTTGACCCGTCGAAGTCTACTTCGATGCCAAAAGTGAATATCAATCCTGATTACAACCCTTTTCAACCTTCATACGGAGAGAGTACCCGGATTTCGAAACCCAGGCTCGACTGGGAACAGATGTACCGGGGATTTGAAAATGAAGGAAAGCCAATGTCCGGTTCACCCGATGCGGACGCAACCCTTTTTCAGTCCAACGAATCGTTAGTTTCACCCAAACATTACCAGTACAAGGAGAAATATATCCTTACGTCGGTAAAATCGGGGTTGATGATTATTGACCAGCATCGCTCACATGTTCGTATTCTTTTTGAAAAGTACCTTTCCCAGATAACCAACAGAAAGGGTATTTCTCAGCGGGTGCTGTTTCCCGAAAGAATCGAACTGACCTCTTCCGAAGCTTCTTCTCTTTCAGAAATTCAGGAAGATATGGAGGCACTGGGCTTTGAAATGAGTGACTTGGGCAATAATTCTTTTGCCATTCAAGGTATTCCGTCGGAATTACAAAACGTTGATGCTGTGGCATTGGTGCGTTCCATGATCGATAAAAACATGGAGACCGGCAGCAACATCCAGGAGCAGATGCATGAAAAACTGGCGTTGTCGATGGCAGATTTCACGGCTATTCCCGCAGGAAAATCACTTACGGAAGAAGAAATGCTGCGGATGGTCGATCAGCTGTTCGCCTGCCAGTCACCCAATCACACACCCGACGGAAAATCAATAATAACCGTCATTTCTGATGACGAGATGGAAAATAAACTGAAATAATTTAAATTCTTTGACTTATGGAATACGCATTTTGTGGAACGAGCGGCTTGCAGTTGCCCCGGATTTCGCTCGGATTGTGGCACAACTTCGGTTATACCGACGATTTTGAAGAAGCGCGAAACATGATTGTCCACGCCTTTGATCAGGGAGTGACCCATTTTGATATTGCCAACAATTACGGTCCACCTCCGGGTTCGGCCGAATCCAATTTTGGAAAGATACTGAAAGAAAACCTGGCCTCGCACCGCGATGAAATGATTATTTCGTCCAAAGCCGGATATCTGATGTGGAACGGCCCCTACGGTAACGGATCCTCCAGGAAATACCTGATGGCGAGCCTGAACCAGAGTTTAAAACGTACGGGATTGGAATATTTTGATATCTTCTATTCCCACCGGTACGATTCAACTACGCCCATAGAGGAGACCATGCAGGCGCTGATCGACATAGTGAAACAGGGGAAAGCCTTATACGTGGGCTTGTCGAACTATCCGGCTGACAAAGCCCGTGAAGCCATGATCTATTTGAACGCTCAGCATGTCCCGAGCCTGATTTATCAAGGTAAATACAGCATGTTCAACCGGCAGCCCGAGGAAGAGATCCTGCCAGTTACCAGTGAGTTCGGTTCCGGATTTATCGCCTTTTCTCCATTGGCTCAAGGAGTTCTAACCGATAAATACCTGAACGGTATTCCCGATCAAAGCCGTGCTGCCGACCCTACAGGGTTTCTGAGAAAGGAGCAGGTTACGGAAGAGTTAGTCGCCAAAGTGAGAAAATTGAACGAGATCGCTCGTGACCGCGGACAGACTATGGCTGAAATGGCGGTTGCCTGGACGTTGCGCGACGAGCGTGTGACCTCGGTGATCGTAGGAACGCGGAACGTAAAACAGTTGCAGGACAATCTGGGATCGTTGAACAATCTTCGTTTCACATCGGAAGAATTAGCATTGATCGACAATATTTTAGGCGGAGCAACGTTATAACTTAAACGTTGTTCCTGAATTGAAATGAGAAGATCTGCACCTGTTCTTTTTATCACCCTTCTGCTTTCGGTTGTTTCCTGTGTAGATGAAGCATCCCGGTTTACGGTTCCCTATTCCCGGGTGTTTTTCCGGATCGATGTCAACGGGTTGGATTCCGATTTGACGTTTTTTGGCCACAAGACATTTGTTCAGGGACGAACCGTTGGAGAACAAACCGGGTATGGAGGGTTGCTGGTTTTCAGAACAGCTGAAGGATCGATCTTCGCCTACGATCTTAGTTGTCCCCATGAAGATAACCGTGAGGTCAAGGTGCAGCCTGCCGACAACGGCAAGGCCGTCTGTCCCAAATGCGGCAGTGTGTTTGTTACAATGTACGGGTTAGGTTCGGTTGAGTCGGGGCCGTCCGCCGAACCGTTACAACGTTACACGGTGAGAAAGGATTTCGGGCGTGAAGGAGTTTTTGTGATCACAAATTGATCCTGTGGGTGCAAATTTTTGGCGGATTCTCTTGTATTAATCAAGAAACATTTCTACATTTGCAGTCGCTTTTAAAAATTGACAATTCATTGCGGAAATAGCTCAGTTGGTAGAGCATAACCTTGCCCCGGAAGGAAAAGATACCCCTAACCTTGGCAAGGAGCCGGTGAAGAGTTGCCGGAGTTTTTTTAACAGAGAATAAATAATTGCGGAAATAGCTCAGTTGGTAGAGCATAACCTTGCCAAGGTTAGGGTCGCGAGTTCGAGTCTCGTTTTCCGCTCAAGGTCTGCTCGGATGGTGGAATGGTAGACACGCAAGACTTAAAATCTTGTGACCATTACGGTTGTGCGGGTTCAAGTCCCGCTCCGAGTACTGCAGAATGCTGAAAATCTATTGATTTTCAGCATTCTGTGTTTATGCGAGGGTGTTAATACAAAACAAGATAAAGATAGATTTGGGTTGTATGTGTTAAGAATTGTTTATATTAATGATTTCTTCCGTATTTGATGCAACATTTTACGTAAAATCTCATCTACTAATTATAGGCAATGTTTGTATGAATTTATAAAGGTATTTATTTATGAAAATAAAAATCCTGTTTTTATTTCTAACCGGCATCTTGTTAGGTTGTAATTCAGAGAATATGGATGTAAGTATGGAGACAAATGCTCCTACACAAGTTCTGATGCTAAAAGTCGATTACACGACGAACGCTTTTGAGGGTGGAACAATATTCGGGTTTCCCCAAAAAACCGATAAATTCACTATTGAAAACAAATACGTTGAGCCAGGCGATTTTGGCAGCGTCAAACTGATTTACAAGGAACTCAATCAGACTCTTTTCGAGGGAACCATTCACTGGATGGGTTTGGGGAAAATGACGTTACCGGAAAGATTGAAGCCGGCAAGTTCTTTTGAGTTTGTACTAACCGAAGACCTCCGCTATCCAACCGGTTTTGAAAATGTGTTTAATCCCTACAATCGGGAGTTGGATTATAACAAGGCGTGGCTATCCGTTCAGGGCTTGGTGAAAGTACGCGAGTTTTTAGCCGCCAACCCCAACCAAAAAGCGAAGCTGTTTCTGTATACCCCGAGTGTTGGTGTAGGTGATCCAAAAGATTGGTATTGGGTGATTTACTTAAAGAAATAATTTTTTTCGACACAACCGCATAAATTTTCTCGACTTTATCAAAAAACCTTTCTCTACGTAGTTGCTTTAACTATTATAACCCTTTATTGCTTATCTTTAGCTGATTAATCAATGGGTGTTTAGTCGGAACGAGGCCTGTTTTTTACTGTTGTGGTTTTGTAAAGACCTTCATGCTACTAGAGCATTTGCTTTTTTGAAGGTAAAAAGTCCGTATCCGGTTGCAGCATATTCTTTATTTTTCAGCTCTCTCTGCAAGTATTTGGGATTATAAGTTCTTTTTCCGTCGAGTTTTGCCGTTACATTCTTTTTTTTATTTACTTTGTGGATA